>OJBI01000118.1_pt1 | contig 20778 bp, 15 predicted proteins | sample 1590541 | NCBI WGS metagenome assembly OJBI01 (sample SAMN05416871, study PRJEB24817) | seawater metagenome | isolation source: Sea water | place: Canada:Atlantic | collected 2013-11 | reverse complement strand
AACTATATAGACTATATTTAGTCAAGTAAGGTGACTATGTTGGGTGGGTCTAATTAGGGCGAGTTATTTTTCAGGCCATCGTCAGGGATCGGTGTTAAAATAAAAGGGCATATATCCACCTGACGTTAGGCAGTACATGGACATTTTAGGTTTATTAGCCAAGGCCTTTTCAAAGCCAAAATCTACCAAAGCGTGTGATCGCTGCGGACTTCACTCTGCTGAGGACGAAGATGATTGCCCCCATTGCAAAGACATCAGCAGTGAATTTGAATTGAATGTATTCAAAGAAAAAATTGAGCTCGAAAAACAGGCGGGAGGTAAACTTGGTCAGCTCTTTTTTATGGTGGCACTGATGATTGGCGTTTTATTGTTGCTCTCTATTTTAGAAAACTAGAATAGCCTCTAATTTTGCAGGGCTACTTAGTGGCGCATTTGTATCATGTTATGGGTATAGATCCGCCAATCTGTTGTCTTTGAAGAATTCCCCCTTCTCTTTGGCCAAATCTCACCTGTGGGGAATGCATTTCATCAACTATTACTTGATTGTTAATCCGCTAAGATATTAAGCCGATTTCCTGCTTTGCATTCCTAAACACAATAATAAGAGATGACTATGAAATATAGACTCGCCATCAATGGGTTTTTGGCTTGTTCGGTTCTGGCTAGCGCCACAGTACATGCTATGTCCAGTAAACCAGATGAACCTCAAGGGCAACCGCAAGCCACAGGCTATAGTGGAGATGTAAACGGTTTAGCACAGGGCTGTTACGCGGTGCAATCGCCGGAAAATGGCAATTACATGAAACGCTTTAACCAAGGGGGAGTGGTAGATGATGGCTGGAGCTATCGTTTTGAAAACATTGCTAAAGACAGCGCCACAAAATTTTTTATGAAACCTACTTCATTTGGCAAATATTTATTAACCGATGTAAACGGCCGTTATTTTGCCAGTCATCTACCGGCTGAAATCAGTGCGGGAAAATACGCGGGTGAATTTGCAGAGTGGACCTTAAATAAGGAAGGCGGCGACCGCTATAGCCTTCATGCCACAGCGCTTAATATGAAAGTACGCCACCGCACCAACAAAGGCACCATGTACTTTTTTGATTTGTTAAACCCATTTAATTTTAACAGTGAAAATGAGTTTAAATTAATACCTCAATCTAATTGCACAGATTTCCCCGAAGTCACCACCAACGTGGCGGCTAATGTAAATGCCCTTAAAGGCAATGTAAATGAACCGGTACGAGGCTTCGTAGATTCCCACACCCATATTACCAGTTACGAATTTATGGGCGGAAAAATGATGGCCGGTAAACCGTTTCACCGTTGGGGTGTGGAAGAGGCCTTACAAGACAGTAAAAATATTCATGGGCCAAACGGCTCGCTGGATTTAATTGGTAATCTTTATACTTTTGAAGACCCAAATATGCGCTACGACACCCGTGGTTGGCCTGAATTTCCATGGTGGCCAAATCACAAACAAATGAGCCACATGGGTTATTACTATAAGTGGATCGAACGAGCTTATCTTTCAGGTTTACGTTTAATGGTGACAGATTTAGTTGAAAACGAAGTCTTGTGTAACGTGCAAAAAACAGTCAACCCAGCCAGTTGGATAAACCCTAATAGCTGTAACACCATGGACAGCATTCGTTTACAGGCAAAACGATTACAAGAAATGCAAGCTTACATTGATGCGCAATCGGGTGGTCCAGGAAAAGGTTTCTTCCAATTGGTGACGTCTCCTTCGCAAGCCCGCCAGGTCATTGCTAATGGCCAGATGGCCGTATTGATGGGCGTAGAAGCATCTGAAACCTTTAACTGTGGTTTAAAAGACAGTTGTACGTTTGACACAATAGAGGCTCAGTTAAATGAACTGTATGGTTTGGGTGTGCGCACCATTTACCCATCTCATAAATTTGATAATAAGTTGGCAGGTTCAGCGGTAGAAGACGGCTTAATTAACTTGGGGCAATGGTTAGCATCGGGTCGTTTCTTTGAAACCGAAGAATGTAACCATGAAACTCATGGCGGACACTTTACTTCAGGCTTCCCTTTAATTGGGCAGGTGCCGGTTCTAAAAGGCATTTTAGATGCGGCTAATTTAAACCCGGCTTATGACGAAAGTATTGAACACTGTAATCAGCACGGCATTACTGATTTAGGTGTGTATTTAGTAAACCGTATGATAGATAAAGGCATGTTGATTGAACTTGATCATATGAGTAACTACACCGCCACGGCCACCATGGATATTGTAGAAGGCCGAAACTACAGCGGCGTGATTACCTCCCACAGTTGGATGCGCGACGGTAAGAATGGCCAAGTTCATAATAATACTAAGCGCCTAATTGAAGCGGGGGGTTATAGCTCGCCTTATAACTCCAATGCCAATGGCATAGTGAACGGAATTTCACGCTTCCTAGACATTACCGAACAAACTCCTTATTTGGATGGTGTGGGTTTTGGTACCGACATGAGTGGTTTGGGTGGGCAAGCAGGCCCTCGTGATGATAGCGGCACTAACCCGCTAGAGTACCCTTATACCTCTGAGTTTGGTTTTGTATTTGATAAGCAAGTATCGGGTAACCGAGTATTTGATTTGAATACCGATGGTATTGCCCATTACGGTTTAGTGGCCGATCACGTACAAGACATTCGTGAGCAAGCCCCGCAGCGTATTTATGAATCGGTGATGAATTCAGCCGAAGCCTATTTGCAAATGTGGGAACGTGCCGAAGCCAATACGAACACCAGTTATGTTGATCCATTAAGTAACTAATATTAAGCGCAGTTGACATTAAAAATCCCCAGTAACTTTTAAGTTGCTGGGGATTTCTTAATTTACCGATAAGCTTTTAGTTATTAATGGGCACCTCTATTAATAGCTTGCGCCTCTGGCTTTACGCCTTGTTCAGAATCAAGGCGGGCAAGGAAGAAATGCTTATTGCCTTTCAAGGAAGACCAACGCCGAGTCTGGACAAGGCGTAAAGCCCCGAAGGGCGCGACCCCAAGCACATACTGTCGGCGTTGCACTGCTAGAAAATGGAACCACTATTTTACGTCACCGCAAGCCTTGCCACTATACGCTTGGGGTCACGCAGAGAAAGTAATCAATTGATATAGGTGCCCTAATGTAAAATGGTAAAACTTTCGAGTTGTTTTATTTTTGAAAGATTTAAATGATATTTTCATTAAGTGCTTGAAGTGTGATCGAGTATACAAACAATTTTCCAATGGTTCGAAAGATCAAAATTCAACCGCTTAGATTCTGTGAGATAGCACACACAACCACCTTTAACCTCATCACAACCTGAGTAAATACCACTTACAATGTAAAGACTTGTTACATTTGGTGGTACTTAACGCTCAGAAAATTATTTCTATTAAAACAATAATCGCCGCTTCAAGAACCCTACAGAGGTTCATTGCTGCGGAATAATTATGATATTGACACTCTTGAAATATAAGTTCGGTCGAGAACTGGGAAAAATATTTTTACTGTTTTCTAGTATGGCCCTTGCTGCCTGTATGCCAGAGTATGGTGAGCTAGATACCACGACAGCTGAAAAATATGATGTACAGCAGTGTGTTGATAATCAAGCACAAGCAAAAAGCCTGATTGAAGAACAGGTGCTACAAGGGGAGACACAATATCAACAGCAATGTGCCAGTTGTCATGGTGCGAACAACGAAGGCACTAAAATAGCGACGGCTTTAAAAGTAGAAGTTGATTTTAATCGCTTTATTAACGCTACAGTAGAGCGTATGCCCATGGCTGAACCAGCCATGTGCGATGCTGATTGCGCTGCCAAAATTGCACAATTTTTATCTCCAGAAAGCGCCCAGAGTGTTTCACAATGTGAATCTTCTGCGCAGCCAGATACGAATATTCCTAATGACGATCCAGCAACACCAGGCAGTATTTTACCTGGCTTGTCAGCAAAGCAAGTGAGTAGCAGCGAAACATCTAATTCAAGTAACCTTTCAACCGATACCAATACAGGTATTTACTCTGTTACAGCCTCAGGTGGCGATATTTGGGGAACAAGCGACGATTTTTTCTTTGTTAATCAGCCTTTAGAAGGTAACGGTAGCATTACGGCCAAAGTTTTATCTTTCAATAACACCAGTGGTTGGTCTAAAACCGGGGTGATGATTCGTGACGGGTTAGAAGAAAACGCCAAGCATGCCAGTTTATTTTTAACAGGAGGGCAAGCCAACGGTTTAGCCTTTCAGTGGCGTGAAAATAGTGGTGGTACAACCAGTTTTTCTCCAGGGGAAAACCCCGGCACGATCACAGCACCCATTTGGCTTAAGTTAGAACGTAATAATAATTTGCTAAACGCTTATCAATCTTCTGATGGCATCCAGTGGATGTGGGTGGCTTCAAGAAACATTGAAATGAATGCTCAAATTTACCTAGGGCTAGCCACCAGTCCTCATCCTAGTAATGAAGGTGAGCTGGTTAATGTGACTTTTTCAAATGTGATGATCAGTAATGATGCTCCCACTGAGACAGAAGATGCAGCAGCAGCGGCGGAGGAAATGGCAGAGGAAACGGCAGCAGCAGAGGCTGAGGCAATGGCAGAAGCTGAAGCATTATTAGAAGCCGCGGCAGCAGCAGCGGCTGAGGCTGAGGCTTTGGCTGAGGCAGCAGCTTTGGCTGATGAAGCAGCGGCAGCAGAGGCAATGGCGCTGGCAGAAGCCGCGGCAGAGGCCGCAGCACAAGCAGCGGCAGATGCAAAGGCGGCAGAGGCAGCCGCTGCAGCAGCACAAGAAGAAGCAGAAGCCGCAGCACAAGCAGCGGCAGATGCTAAGGCTTTGGCAGAAGCAGAGGCAGCCGCACAAGCAGCAGCTTTGGCAGAAGCAGAAGCAGCCGCACAAGCAGCGGCAGATGCAAAGGCAGCAGCGGAGGCAGCGGCGGCGGCGGCAGCAGAGGCAGCGGAAGGAGAAGCCTGTAATGCCATCACAGGTAAAGATTTTTGGAAGCAAACCACCTGCGCAAATTGCCACGGTGAAACCAACCAAGGGGCCATCGCTAATGCAACGAATTTAAACCGCTTGGTTACCGGTAACCTAATGGAAAGCCTAACGGATGTAGTGGGCCTTGCTAAATATATTAATGACAATATGCCCAGTGATCCGAGCTTATGTGTAGGTGATGCGCCTGGTAGCTGTGCTTACGACACCGCCACTTATATTTTCTCTTTGCAAAATGATACTCAAGAATGTGAAACAGAAGGTGAATCTTCTGGACTAGTGATTACTCAAAAGCCATTAAGCAATGTTTTGTATAAAGCCAGCATGTCTTTGGCAGGCCGATTACCAACAGATCAAGAATTAAAAACCATTGAAGATAACGGATTAAATGGCCTAGATTCAGTGCTAGATAACGTTATGGTTGAAAATGCTTTTTACGATCGCTTAAAAGAAATTTACAACGACATGTTATTGCTAGGCCCTAAAGATGCCGATCAAGACGGCTATGACAAAGAGTGGTACAAAAACTTCACCGACGATGAAAGCAAGTACGCAAAAACCCTTAGCTATGACGCCTTTAATGATGAAATATTTTTATTGATGCGTTATGTGGTTGAGAACGATCGCCCGTTTACTGAATTTCTAACAGCCGATTATACCGTGGTGAATCCATACTCGGCTCATGTGTTTGGTGTGTACGATGACTTATCTTTTGATAAATGGACTGAATCAGAGTTTCCCAATCAGGATTTGTTAACCGATGATCCTTACGACTTAAAAGCGGTAAAGATTGCAGGTCTTCCTCATGCGGGCGCTTTAACCACACGACTTTTTCTTGATGAATCGGATACCAATAATGTTAACCGTAACCGTCATCGCTCGTACCTAGTATTTGACCACTTCTTGAATTTTAACTTGTTTTCTATACCAGGCCAGCGCCCTATGGCCACATCTTCTTCACTGACAGAGGTGATAGATAACCCCACTTGCAGCGGTTGCCATAACATTATGGATCCCGTTTCGTCTTCTTTCCAAAACTTTAATGATAAAGGCGTTTATAAAATACCCAATACCTGGTATTCCGATAAAGGCGAAATGAAACCAGCAGGCTTTGCCGCCACCGACGAAGTATTTGACCCAGAAGCCAGTGAAGACCCTATACAGCTTTTAGCACAGCGTGTGGCTAACGATCCTAGTTTTGCAGAAGCCACAGTAAAGCGTATTGCTGAAGGTTTAACTGGGCAAAAAATGTTGCGTGATGTGGAAGCCATTATTGAAGAAGATGTGGCGTTATTTGAGGTGCAACAATCTTTATTAAGCGTTTGGAAAACGGCTTTTATTAATAGTGGTTACAACCTTAAATCTTTGATTAAAACCATAATCAAAAGCCCTTATTACGCCCCAGAAAGTGTTACCGGTGTTACCGAAATAGTGGCCGACAAAATTGGTGCAGTGCGTATTTTGTCTCCTGAAATGCTAACCCGTAAGTATTTGTTAGTGATGGGAGAAGGAGAATTTTCTGGCATTACTTCAAATAAAATTTTATACGGCGGCATCGATTATGACCTTGTGACTGAGCGCCTACTGGAACCCAATGGTTTCATGACCGCCATGCAAGAAACCTATGCCAATAAAATGGCCTGTGATGTGGTGAACTATGACTTCCAGCGTGATAATGACGAACGTTTGTATTTTACCGACCTTACCTTAAATGACTTACCTAGTGATGCCAGTCATGAAAATAACATTCGTGCCGCCATACAAAAACTGATGTGGCGTATGTGGGGCCAGCAAGTAAACGAAGATGATGAGCAAGTTAATCAAGCCTATAACTTGTTGAAAGATGTTCAGGTGGCCGGCATGAATGATAACGATGCATCGTCTTCTTTGAATTGCTATACCGATAATGGTCGAGTCAATAATTCAGATAACAATTATATCGAACGTTCATGGAATCTTTTGGTGGTGTACCTCGCTAGTGATTTCCAGTTCCTATACGAATAATAAGGCCAGATTATGAAACGCAGAGATTTTTTACAATTATTATCGGTAAGTGGTTTGGCCTGCAGTGCACCTATTGGTTTAAGCAAGGCCCACGCTGCTACTCGTCCTGATCAATTTTTTGTGACCATTTACGCGGAAGGCGGTTGGGACACCACGGCCTTTTGTGACCCTAAGGGCAATGCTAATCGCAGTGATGGCAATGGACCGGTGAATACCTATCAAACATCTGACATAGGAACAGCGGGCAACTTTAAATACGCGCCAAACTTAGTGGGCTTTGAAGAAAACGGTTTGGGCGCTAAAAATAAAACCTTTTTTGATAAACATTATAACAACATGACCATCATCAATGGCTTTGAAGCCTTGTCATCGGGTCACAGTATTAATTCGGCGGGCAGTGGCAATATGAATGGCCTGCCATCTATTGGCGCGCTGTTTGCTGCCAGCCATTTTGCAGATTCCTCTACCAGTTATGTGAGCTTTGGTGGTAATAGTGCCACTCGTAATTTGGTGCCGGTGTCTAAAATTGACAGCAAAACCAAAGTAAGTGATTTCATAAATCCAAACATGGTGCATTCAGATGCAGCCTACGATGTTTTTAAAAATTATCGTACCGCTCGTCAAGATGCCTTGCTGGCAAATGAAGGGGCCGTGGTTCGTCGTGGTGCCATGGGGAGATTGTTTAATGCGGTAAACGGCGACGCCAGTTTGTCTGCACTGGATACTTTTTTACCTGCGGCTGGTTTACAAAATGGCATTAATGGTCAAGCTGAATTTGTGGCAGCGGCGTTTGCTTCGGGTTTAACCGCAGCCGCCAATTTAGAGGTGGGTGGCTTTGATACTCACTCTAATAATGATAAATACCAAACCAGTAACCTAGGCAAAATGCTAGATGGCGTGGAGACCTTATACGCAGAAGCAGAGCGTCATGGCATAGCCGATCGCATGACGGTTTACCTTTGTTCAGAATGGACGCGCACGCCATTTTATAATGATGAAAGCGAAGGCAAGGACGATTACGGCATAGGCTCGGCTATTTTAATTAGCCCATCCAATAAAAATGGTAATGGTTTACTTCAATTAACCGATGCTGAATGTAACCTGTTAAAAGTGAATACTAATAACTTTCAAGCGGATGAAAACGGCTTAGAATTAAGTCAGCACCATATCCATAGATCATTGCGTCGCTTCTTGAATATTAATAGCGATTTACAAACCGCATTTGATTTGCCGGTTGAGCAGGATTTAGAGTTGTTTTTATAAAATAACGATTCGCTACTAGCCTGCATTTATCTATTTATTAATAGAGTCAATACAGGCTAGTAGCGATTTTATTCCCACTGATCGTTATGTTCTGGTTTTACCCACACTTAGAATCCCCATTACTTAAACACGTTAAACAACCATCCATTAATATGGCCGCCTTAGTGTGGCATTTATTACAAAGTTGAGCTTCTTCTGGAAAGGCTAAATTATCTTCAGGGAGCGTAGTTTTTGTCTTTTCTAAATATCACCGAGGCCACTGGAGTAAGCTCTACTATTCATTGAAATTGATCCATTTTTTAATTAATAAACATTTAAAAATCGCGACGTAATGAATGTGCGCTACCTGAGTTTTAAATAATATCATTGATGGTGATATACACTGCATACTCTGAGTTTGGTTTTGTATTTGACAAGCAGCAAGTATCGGATAATTGATTTACACCATGATCACATTCAGGATGCTCGCGAACAGGTTCCGCAACGTATTTATGAATCTGTTATGAATTAAGAAGAAGCGTATTTGCAAGTATGGGAACGAGTTCAGGATAATATTGATATAGGCTATGTAAATCCGCTTTAGTAACGATTTATAACTACTTAATTTAAAAGACCCCTAGTAGCTGAAAGTTATTGAGGATACTTTACAGTTAATATTTATCTGTTAATTGCGACAAATAAGTAAGTCAGAGCATAAAACCAAGTCACTTATAAAGTGACCAAGCTGAATGATTAAGAAAAATATGGGGTTAACTAGCTTTTCTTTGAATCTCTATACTCACCCGGCGCGCAATTATGCCAGCGCTTAAACGCATGATAAAAATTACTGTGGTCTGAGAAACCCAACTCATACGTAATTTGTTTCAATGAAACCGACGATTCTAGTAATAGAAAATCGGCCATTAGTTTCCGAGTATCATCCAGTAATGTGGTGTATGTCCAATCATCCTGCTTTAATCGTCTTTGTAGCGTTCTAGAGCCTAAGTTAAGGTGCGCTGCCACTGCCTTTAGACTTGGTTCCCCTTGAGCCAGTTCTTGTTTAATAAAGCTTCTTACTATTTCCGGAAATTCATTTTTTTTACTGGTAGAAATTGCTGGTACATTGCCGAGATTTTCTAGGCCACCTGATAGCAAAGAAGGAATAAGCAGATCTTTGTTGCTTATAAAAATAGCGTATTCGGGCTGATCAAACTTTAATTGGCATTTAAATATTTCATCATAAGGCGTTCGGTCAGTGGGTTCGGGATGTACGAAGCTCACATACTTGGGTAACACATCAATATTGGTGGCAAAGCGAATGATAAATATAGAGAAGGCAAGGGATGCGTCAAAACCCTGCACGGGATGAGGTATATTACCTTTATGGCGGTCGAAAATAATCTTAAGGCCTGATTCATAGGGCTGTAACCTAGCATGAAAAGCAAATCCAGCCGCCTCTTGCAATCCAATTAAGCGATGCATTGCTTCACCGATATTTTTACTGAGCAGCAAATTCAGACCCATAGGGAATGTGAGGCTAAGGTTAGGTTGTTTCCCTAGCATGAGCCCAATGGCCGGATTTTTAGATAGCTGAGCGGCTTTGTGCCATAAGCAAGTCAGGTCATCAATTGAAATTGAGGCATCTGGATCATCAAGTTTTTCATGGCCGATACCGCTTTGCTTAATAAGTAAATCTGTATCCAATCCAGCCTTTTCTAGGCTATCTAATACTAAATTTATCAGTGCCGATGAAACCTATTGCTCTGCTATCACTGTATGTATCCAAAAGATCGTTTTAAATGGGGGCACTAACTGAAGCTTGAGTTTATTCTGGGTTTTGTAGGCGGCGCAACCGATATGTCGTGTTCAAGCAATTAAAAGACACTATATACCAAAGTAAGCATTCCCTATATCCGCTAATATTTTTCTCTCAAATACCACGATCAAGAAATTAATATTCCTTAAAAACAATAGGTTACTCTATGTTAGAGCCAATGCAAACACCGCTTGACTATTTGTACCGTTGGGAAAATCTGGACCCCCATGGCTGCTATTTACGACAGCCATGCAATGGTGAATGGCATGAGTATACATGGAGAGAAGTGGCAGACACGGCTCGTCGGGTGGCTTCGGCACTACAAAGCCTGGGTGTGAAAAAAGGGGGGCGTGTGGCCATTTTATCGAAGAATTGCGCTGAATGGATAATAGCCGATCTTGCCATCATGATGGCGGGCGCCATCAGTGTTCCTTTGTTCCCTATGCAATCCAAAGAATCAATGCTGCACGTGTTAGAGCATTCCGAGGCATCTGTCCTATTTCTAGGTAAGTTAGATAATCTACCTGAAGTGATAAATGATCTTTCTGACAGCATTACAACAATTGGCTTTAATTATGATGGCGTCGAAGCCCAACTAAAATGGGATGACGTAGTAAAAAAATACAGTCCTATAATGGAGCCGTGTCGTCCTGAGCTAGAGAGTATTTTTACTATTGTTTACACATCGGGAACTACAGGGTATCCAAAGGGTGTTCAACATAGTTATCGAGCCATATCTTTTGTTTCTAGCAATAATGTCAAAGAAACTAATTTAAACCAAAACGATCGATTTCTCTCGTTTTTACCTCTGGCCCATGTGGCTGAGCGTGTTCTGGTGGAGTTTTCGAGTATTTATGCTGGCTGTACGGTTTCTTTTGTTGAGTCGCTCGATACGTTTGCCAACGATATTAAACATATCAAACCGACTGTATTTGGAGCGGTGCCTCGTATTTGGGTAAAACTTCAAATGAAGGTATTGGAAAAAATTCCTCAAGAGACGTTAATAAACATTCTTAGGGTTCCTATATTAGGGTGGTTTGTTAAACGCAAAATACGCCGTGAATTAGGATTGGAAAAGGTAAAAGACTTTATATCCGGTGCTGCACCATTACCAGAATCAGTCATGATCTTTTTTAGGCGCTTGGGAATTAATATACAAGAGCTTTACGGAATGACAGAAAACCTTGCCTATGGGACATTTAATAAAAAAGAAGATATACGCTTTGGCACAGTAGGCACTAACAGGTTGGGGGGGGAGATGAAAATATCGGATGAAGGTGAAATTCTGTTTCGAAGCCCAGCCATTATGAAAGGTTATTATCTTGATAAAGAAAAAACATATGAAGTGATTGATCATCTTGATTTTTATCATACTGGGGACGCCGGCGAGATATGTGAAGACGGATTTTTGAAAATAACGGGGCGGATTAAGGATACATTTAAAACTTCGAAAGGTGAATTTATCACACCAACCATTATTGAAGAAATGCTCTCTGAGAATACCAGTATTGAACAGGTTTGTGTGGTTGGGCTTGGTATGCCACAGCCCATGGCTTTGGTTGTTTTATCTGAGAGCGCTCGATCAATGCCCAAAGATGAGCTTAGTAATGATCTTTTTTCCACTTACCAAAAAGTGAATGAAGGCCTTAAATCTCATGAGACTATTAATAGCCTAATTGTTGTGAAAGATGAATGGGTGCCAGGGGATTATTTTATGACACCGACGCTTAAGATAAAAAGGAATGAATTATTTGAAAATTATAGACATATTTTGGACAGGAACTCGGAAGTAAGAGGTGTGGTTTGGGAGTAAGCATTCTTAGCGTTACATTCCTGAATATTAAGAGCTTAAAATAAAGCACCTTTACAGTAAAAACAGCGAAGATAAGTCATTATGAAAAAACATACTTGGTTCCAACTTAAGGAATACCCAGAGGTTTATTATGGGCAATACCTTGTTCCAAACTTTATCTCAAATTCAGTGGCTATAAGGTCGTCTGAAAATCACTGGGTTTTGATTAGTCCAGGAAAGAATATGCTGGATAACTGGCGTGAAGAGTGGAACAAGGAAGAGACCAAGATTAGCATTGTTTTCCCTAATTCTTTTCACTATATGGCGTTAATGCCTGGTTAGATACATTTCCTGAATCAAAACTTTATGCCAGTAGAAAAGCTAAAAGAAGACTAGAGCGAAAGGGTTTTTGTAATATACTGGCGCTTGAGTGCGAGAAGCCCGACCTTCCAGTGGGCTATGATATTCTTATTCCTCCTGGACATCGTGGTGGTGACGTATGGGTTTCGAAGAGGAATGAAGATGGAAATAGCTTATGGATCACCTGTGATAGCTTTTTAAATTATGACCGTGTTTCAAGAAAGCCTATCGCTCGTATTTTGCAAAAAATATTGGGGGCAGCGCCTGGCTTAAAGATCAGTCAGTTTATAAAGTGGCTGCTGTTAGATGAAAAAACATCGTTTAAACACTGGGTATTAAAGCAACTGGATAAAGATAGGCCTACTATCTTGATACCCAGCCATGGGGAGGTTGAGGTTGACTCATTACTGACAACAAGGCTGAAAAAACTAATAGAAAAGAGACTTTAATAAAGTCTCTTTTCTATTTTGGTCACCTACACATACTACTTTAAGTGATAGCTAGCTTAGCCACACTTAGAATCCCCACAACTTAAACACGTTAAACAGCCATCCATTAGTATGGCGGCTTTAGTGTGGCATTTATTACAAAGTTGAGCTTCTTCTGGAAAGGCTAAATCATCCTCGCTTCCGGTTGACTGTGCCTTTTTATTTGCACTGTTGGCCGCATCAAATTGAGCACGTTTTTCATCTAAGATGCTTTGTTGGTGGGCTGGAATGTCAGGCTTTTTTAATAGCCCTATCATCGTAAAATGTTTCTCTAAGGCATCACCAATTTCAGCCACCACCGAAGGCATGAACTTTCCGCCCCGTTTAAAATAGCCACCGTGAGGATCAAACACGGCTTTTAATTCTTCGGCTAAAAAGGTTACATCGCCGCCTTTTCTAAATACCGCCGAGGCCACTCGGGTAAGCGCTACTATCCATTGAAATTGATCCATATTTTTTGAATTAATAAACATTTCAAAAGGGCGCCGTAGTTCATGTACGCTACCCGGATTTAAAATAATATCGTTAATGGTCACATATAAAGCATGCTCTGAATTGGGGGTTTTTATTTTATAAGTAGAGCCCATTAATAATTCTGGGCGCTGCACATTTTCATGCATGTGTTCTATATCAACAACTGGCTCTTTTTTAGGCTGGCTAGCTTCTTGATCAGAGCCTTGTTTGGCCACTTCATAGGCCACAATATTTTTAGTGATTTTTATGTTCATGTGAATATTCCGATTTTAATTTAAATGCTTTGGTTTAGGCCCGTTATTTCAGGAAAAGTAAATGTCATAGCTTTCCGTAATAGCCTTCTTTTAATGCATCGTAAAGGTTGGCGGCTGTGTGTTGCTCGCCATCGTATTCCACTGTTTCATTGCCCTTTAGTTCAACCACTTCACCATCTTCAAGAGTGAATTTGTAAAGTGTATTTTCTAAATCATCTTCTTTTACTAATACCCCTTGAAAGGCTTCGGGGTTAAAGCGAAAGGTGGTGCAACCTTTTAAGGCTTGCTCGTAGCCGTATTGATAAATATTTTTAAAGTCTTCAAATGGGAAGTCACTGGGGACATTAGCAGTTTTGGAAATAGAGGAGTCTATCCACTGTTGCGCCGCCGCTTGAATGTCTACGTGTTGTTTTGGGCTAATGTCATCGCTGCACACAAAATAGTCGGGCAGTTTATTTTCATCCTTTGAAAATGGCATGGCCTGTTCATTAATAAGGGACCGGTAAGCCAACAGTTCAAAGGAAAATACATCGACTTTTTCCTTGGTTTTTTTACCAGGCTTAATGATGTTGCGAGAATAATGATGAGCAAAACTGGGCTCAATGCCGTTACTGGCATTATTGGCAATGGATAAGCTGATCGTGCCAGTGGGGGCAATCGAGCTATGGTGAGTGAAGCGCGCACCGTGCTGAGCAAGCTGGTGAACGAGGTCTGGGTCTTGCGAGGCAATCTTCTGCATGTAGTGGCTATATTTTGCGTGCAGTAATTTACCCGGTAATTTGTCCCCCTCTTTATAGCCATCTTTTACTAATTGTGGGCGCTGGCGTAAGTGTTGTGCGCTTAAAGTAAATTGCTCCTCCATGATGGGGGCGCAACCTTTTTCTTTGGCTAATGCTAAACCCTGTTGCCAGCCGGTTAACGCCATTTGTCGTGTGACCTCTTGGGTAAAGGCCAATGAATCCTCATGGCCATAGCGCATGCCTAACATGGTAATGGTTGAACCTAAGCCTAAATAACCCATACCGTGGCGACGCTTGCGTTTAATTTCGTCTTTTTGTCCTGCTAATGGTAAGCCATTTATTTCGACAACGTTGTCGAGCATGCGCGTGAAAATACTCACCACCTTGTTGTATTTTTTCCAATTGAATTTGGCATTCTGGGTAAAAGGCTCTTCAACGAAATGAGTAAGATTAATGGAACCCAATAAACAGCTGCCATAGGCTGGTAGGGGTTGCTCGCCACAGGGGTTCGTGGCGCGAAGGTTTTCGCAAAACCAGTTGTTGTTCATCTGGTTAACCTTGTCTATTAAAATAAAACCTGGCTCGGCAAAGTCATAAGTGGAGCTCATAATGAGGTTCCATAATTTTTGTGCAGCAATGGTTTTATAAACTTTGCACGCCACTAAACCTTTTTCGTTGGTGATGTAATCGGTATGAATAGGCCAGTCTTTCCAGATCACTTTTGATGAGTCATCAAGATCAAGCTGCTCTCTTTGCTGCTGCTTTAGCCCAATGGGAAATACCAGTGGCCATGGTGCTTTATCTTTCACCGCTTGCATAAATTCATCGGTAATTAAAAGAGATAAATTAAATTGGCGTAGGCGACCATCTTCACGCTTGGCTTTTATAAAGTCTAAAACGTCCGGGTGAGATACATCAAAGGTGGCCATTTGTGCCCCACGGCGCCCGCCTGCGGAAGACACGGTAAAACACATCTTGTCGTAAATATCCATGAATGACATGGGGCCAGATGTATAGGCGCCAGCGCCATTCACAAAGGCGTCTTTTGGGCGCAGGGTAGAAAATTCATAACCAATGCCGCAACCCGCTTTTAGCGTTAAGCCCGCTTCCTGAACTTTACTTAATATATCGCTCATGGAATCTTCTAAAATTCCCGACACCGTACAGTTAATGGTAGAGGTGGCGGGTTTGTGATCTTGCGCACCGGCGTTACTGATAATTCGCCCGGCAGGTATGGCGCCATTTTCTAGGGCCCATTCAAATTTAGGTAACCACTTTAGTTGTGTTTTTTTGTCTTTCTCTACTTCGCTTAAGGCTTTTGCCACTCGTTTAAAGCTGGCCTGTATGTCGGCATCTAGGGCATTGCCTTGGGCATCCTTCAAGCGGTATTTACTGTCCCAAATATCCATGGAAGCCAGTTGTAAAGGAATCGGCTTAGGTTGCGCATCTTGTTTTTGTTGTTGGCTTGATGCGTCCAAAGTGTGGTCACTCATTTCTATTTTCCCTGAGTTATTAAATGAATTAGGCGTGATGGCCAAGCTTGCCTATAAAGTGAATAAACATCCTTTAAGGCCATAAAGGTAAAAGATTCACTATATGTTGTGTTTTGTTGTTTTAAAATTACCATATATTGGGTGTTTGTATATATGAGGATTTTTGTTTTGAATGATTTTGTTGATCTTAGTCATGGGAGTTTTAAATCTTTAAGAGATAAAAATAGGTAGTGGGTAAGTAGGTTGGATAATAAACGATCGATTTATTTTAAAGTGGCGCGGGTTAACTAATAAGTGATAATGATCGATAATTAAGCAAATTCTAGTGTGCCCTTTGTCACTACAGAAAAGAGTTTTCGAGGTGATAGCAGCGCTAGAAATATCTAACTAACGCAAGCTTCAATTTCAGCTTATATTAGGGCAGCTGAAGGCTGGAAAGTGTTTCGTTTAAATTCACGTGGACTTAACAGTATCGCATTATTTTTTCTTCTATTACCTTCAAAATATTTACCATTAAAATGATGCATCACTAAAGAGTGATGAATAATTTTGTTTGGCACTGTCGTTAACTTCGAGCATTAGCCTTGGCAAAAAAGTGTTTCACCAAGTGGTAAAAACGCGTGATGTGAACAGGTTTTTCTCCCTGAAAACGATGCACCATATAAAACGGCCATTGCCTGCCATGAAACTTGGGTAGCACTCTCACCAGTTGCCCATTAGCCATTGGCTTTTGAATGGTAAATTCGGGAAACATGGCAATGCCCATATTGTGAAGCACCATTTCCAGCGCACAGGGTTGGGTATTGGTGTTGGCAAAAAAATTGAGATCAATGGATATCTTTTCGCTGAAGTCAGGATTGTTGTAAAGCGTAAATGGGCTTTTTTGCCAAGAAGTGGCAATCACTTGATGATCTTGTAAGTGTGAAGTTTGGGTGGGCATTCCATGTTTTTGCACGTAGGCCGGGGTGGCACAAAAAATTTCACTGGCATTACCCATGGGCAAGGCTCGGTAATGGCTGTCGCTAAGTTCTCCTGCATAAATGGCCACATCCAAATTATTTTGTATTAAGTCTTGGGCGGTATCGGTGACTTGTATGTTGGGCTCAATAAGGGGGAATTCCTGACAAAGCTGGCTAAGTGCCGGAATCACCACATCTTTTTCACAAGAGTGAGGAATGGTAATGGCAAAGGTACCGCTAGGGGTTTCCTTACTGGTATCTAATTCCTCAATGGCCAGATCAACCTGATCACGCAGTAATTCACAACGGCCTAATAATTTTTCCCCTGCGGCGGTTAGCGACATGCCACGGGTATGGCGCGAGAGTAGCTGCTGGCCAATATCTTCCTCTAGGCGCTTAAGTTGCTGACTGAGGGCCGATTTACTCATGCCCAGTTGCTTAGCGGCAAGTGTGAAGGACTGCTGGTTGGCCACTTCGGCAAAAATCAGTAGGGCTGGTAGTCTTTTTATATTGTTCATTTTTTTAAACAATCAGTTTAATTTATGGCTATTGTTTCAATATCACTGTTTTCTTATGATGAGTCAACTTAATCAACGCCCAGATGGCGTTATTTAAATTGTCCAATAGAGAGAATTCAGCCATGAGCGCACTGATTGTTGTAGATCTAACCCCCACCGATAAAGAAAAACTGAGCGCCTACAGCACGCTAGCGGCTCCTACCTTATTGCCCTTTGGCGGCGAGTTTTTGGCCAAGGGGCCCATTGAAGCATTGCACGGCGACAGGGCTTTCAGCACTAAGGTGGTGATTCAATTTCCTGATCGTGACAGTGCGGTGAACTGGTATCACTCAAAGGCTTATCAAGACATTATTCCGGTGCGTGAATTGGGCATGGTTAGTCAGTTTCATCTTGTGGGCTAGATGATTTAGTTCGCTTAACAGTTTTTAAATAGAATATTAAATAGGAGCAGTAAATGGGAATGTTAAATTCACGCACGGTACGTTTTCACCAAACCGGTGATGCCAGTGTATTAAAAATTGAAGAGGTTTTGTTACCGGCACCCGATAATCAACAGGTGCGTATTAAAGTGCAGGCCATTGGTTTGAATCGAGCTGAAGTGATGTTTCGCAATGGCGCGTATTTAGAGGTGCCAGAGTTACCATCTCGATTAGGTTATGAAGCGGCGGGCATTGTTGAAGCGGTAGGCACAGGCGTAAGTGGCATTAAGGTGGGAGACAGAGTAAGCACTTTGCCGGCTTTTTCAATGGGGCAATTTGGTGTGTATGGTGAACATGCTATTGTGCCAGCAGAAGCGGTTGCCAAGATTCCCAATGCTTTTAGTATGCAACAAGGCAGTGCCATTTGGATGCAATACATTACCGCTTACGGCGCTTTGGTTCATCACGGGCAATTGAAAAAAGACCAATATGTGTTAATTACCGCTGCCAGTAGCAGTGTGGGGATTGCCGCTATTCAAATTGCCAAAAGCATAGGCGCTAGGGTTATTGCCACCAGTCGCGGAGAAGCAAAAGCACAGTTGTTACGTGAACAGGGTGCCGACATTGTGATTCAAACGAATACTCAAGATTTGGTGGCAGAAGTACTAAAGGCTACTTCCGGTAAGGGGGCTGAATTGGTGTTTGACCCAATTGGTGGGCCTATTGTTAATCAGTTAGCACAAGCATCTGCACAGGCTGGGCGTATCATTGAATATGGTGCACTGGATAGCGAAGCGACTCCATTTCCTTTATTTACGGCTCTGGCAAAAGGGTTGGTGATTCAGGGTTATACTGTTTTTGAAATAACCCAAAATGCTCAATACCTTAGTGAAGCGAAAGAGTACCTTTTGCCTTTGTTTGAACAGCAAAAATTATTGCCTGTCATTGATAGGGAGTTTGATTTTAATGACATTCAATTAGCGCATGAGTATATGGAATCAAACCAACAGGTGGGAAAAATTGTTGTTAATGTATAAAACATAATAGCAGCTTCGTTTTTGCGGGTTTAGCAGTTGCCATTGGCTCGGTGGGACCATAAAGCCCACGGGGCATTTGGTGATAAGTTTGATATAATCTTCGGCTTGTCTTAATGCTTGTAAAGGATGTACCGTGGCGCGAACACTTGAATTTAACCGAGATGAAGCCCTGGCCAGTGCCATGCACTTGTTTTGGCGCCAAGGTTATTCCGCCACATCTCTGCATCAACTTTTGGAGGCCATGAAAATTGGCCGCAGTAGTTTATATGCCACCTTTGGTGATAAGCGCCGCTTATTCATTGAAGCGTTAGATTTATTCTCCCAGCGTAATAACGCCCTGATTGACCATGCCTTTAATGAAAAAAAGCCCTTATTGGCGGTGCGTGAATTTTTTATGGTCTCGGTGAGTCGCAGTACCGCCACCCGTTTAGCCAGAGGCTGCATGATGGTGAATTCAATTCTAGAGCTGGCCGATGTAGATGCTGAGTTATCGAAACATGCAGCACGGCGTTTAGGGGAAGTGGAAAAAAAGTTTCAACATTGTTTTGAATTGGCCCAACAGCTTGGACAATTAGATAACACCCATTCAGCACAATACCTTGCCAAAATGATCATGACCTTAAACCAAGGTTTAAGAGTGTCTTCGCGTAAAAATGTCAGTGCCAAAGAAATGGCCAGCGTGGTGGATACCACTATGTCTATGTTGGGGATAACGGCTTAATATTTTTTAGGGTATTAGTTATATTTAAAATATTTAGTGGCACTTCAATAGCCGGTCTTGTTTTGTCGTTGCATAAAACGGCCTGACTAACACGGATATGAAATGAGCGATTCAAAGTAATGCTTATTTAATATTGTTTGATAACTTACAAACAATTTCCCCTAACACTTCAATGGCACTCTTTACTTTATCGTTCCATGGCATGGCGTAGTTAATTCGAATGTAATGATCAAAATGATTGGTGTTAGAGCATACACTTCCGGGCATGATGGCCATGTCATTTTTTTGCGCTTGGTATTGCACGTCTAAAGCGCTGACTTTTTCGGGTAAGCATACCCACAATACAAAGCCACCACTGGGTTGAGATAACCGTGTTCCTTCTGGAAAGCTTGCCATAATAGAGTTGATAAAAAATGCACAATTTTCTCGGGCATGGCGTTGCAATTGCCTTAGGTGTTTATCGTAATGACCATTTTGTAAAAAAGAGGCCATGGCGCATTGCGGTAAACTGGCCACGGCTAAGGTGTTAAACGTTTGCAAATTAATAACCTGCTCTAAACTTTCCCCTGGAATACACCAACCCACTCTTAAACCCGGCGCTACGGTTTTAGTGAAAGAGCTGCAATACAATACACGCCCTTGTGTATCGAAGGTTTTTAATACGGTTTGGTTTTGATTGTCATATCCCAGCTCGCCGTAAATGTCATCTTCTATGGCTTTAATTTTATGCTGGTTAATGAGCTCTACTAACTGCTGTTGTTTGCTTTTAGATAAGGTGCTGCCAGTGGGGTTTGAGAAACGCGTATTAAGCAATACCAGTTTAATTTCCCACTCTTGCAGTGCCAATTTAAGGGCTTCAATGCTCATGCCCGCATTGGGGTCGGTGGGGATTTCTATGACCTTTAAACCCAGTACTTCGGCAATTTGTAAGAAGCCATAATAACAAGGGGACTCAACAGCAATGGTATCACCACGACGAGTATTGGCTCTTAAGCATAAATTAAGTGCTTCGGTACAGCCTTGAGTAATCACCACTTCGTCATGATGGCAACGCACCCCTGAATTGCGCATGCGCTGGGCAATTTGCTGACGCAATGGCTCGTACCCAGGAGAGAACTGGTAGTTAAAAACATCACTGGCATTAAAACGGGTGAGCTTTTGTAAATGGGTTTGCATCGACCTTACCGGTAATAAAGCCTCATCGGGAATAGCGGCGCCAAAATTGACGGTGCTGGGCAACTGACAACTGGCCAGAATCTGCTTAATAAGGTGCCCTTTAGTGATATTGGTGGGGGCATCTCCTATAGATATAGGTGGCAGTGGTGCGCTTTCTTTAGGGGAGCGTTTAACAAAGTAGCCTGACTGGGGCTTAGCTTGAATGATGCCGCGGTCTTCTAACAAGGAGTAAGCTTGATTCACTGTACTAATACTTACCCCGCGTTTGCTGCTGAGCTTACGAACACTGGGGACTTTTT
>OJBI01000107.1_pt1 | contig 23185 bp, 29 predicted proteins | sample 1590541 | NCBI WGS metagenome assembly OJBI01 (sample SAMN05416871, study PRJEB24817) | seawater metagenome | isolation source: Sea water | place: Canada:Atlantic | collected 2013-11 | reverse complement strand
GGACGATTAGCTCAGTTGGGAGAGCACCGCCCTTACAAGGCGGGGGTCACTGGTTCAAGCCCAGTATCGTCCACCACTATTTTTAAATCCTCAAAACCTTTTTCTTTGAACCTTTTAGCTTTTCTTTATAAAGCACCTACTACTCTTTATAATCTGCGACAAATTACTGATTCAAGCCCAGTATCGTCCACCACGAGTATTATTAAGCCTTTAAGCTTTTGCCAAAACTAAACAACTGCAAAATCCGCAACGGGTAACTCTCTCTATTCGATACACCATTTACGAAGCTTTGCTCACTGTTATCAATTCCATACCTTGTAAATACATTACAAGAGAATTCTAGGCAATAAAAAAGCGAGCCTATGCTCGCTTGATTAAATTATTATATTTTAACGATTAGCCATTAATGCGCTTCTGTGCAGCTGCTGTTAATTCAGGAGATGTGATCGTTGCTAAAATACCTTCAACTTTCGCTTTTGGTAATTTACCTAACATTAAAGTGCCCGTTTTAATTGCGTTTTTCTGACTAGCAAATGCAACTAAATTTTGGCCGTTACATTGAACACCGTCGAATACTTTACGAATTTTTAATTTATTAGACTTTAGAAATGAACGAAAACGTGATTTATCATCAACAGAAACGTATTCACATAGAGTTTTAGCTACATTTTGGGCTTGTACATTTGACGAGTAAGTCGAAGTTAATAATACAAATGAAATAGCTAATAAGATGTTTTTCATGGTGTGCCTTAATATCAATAAAGTAAAAACTGTGAAACGAACTATCGATACTAAATCGCATTGGAAACCCCGCTGTCATAGGTAATACCCGTAGACCGGTAGTTTTGCGTAATACCTTTTCAAGTATCTTGCCGTTTCTGCCGAGGCGCATTATACAGAGACATTATTGTTACACAAGGTTAATTTTTGTAATGTGACTATTTTTACTACAATACAAATAGTTAAAGCTAGATTTGCTGTGCTTTAACTAAAGTGTAATAAGTATCAGCGGAGGACATTAGTTAGTAACTCAGTTATAATTATTTTTTAAATTCTGCTTTAAAGACTTTTCATGATTGACGACATTCCTTTAATTAATATTTCTATACAACCTATTGAATTATGTAAACTACTTAAAATAGCAAATATGGTTGGTGGTGGTGGCGAAGCCAAAATTGTCATCAGTGAAGGCTATGTAGCTGTTAACAATGAAGTTGAATTTCAAAAACGTAAAAAGATTTACCATGAAGACATTATTGAATTTAATGGCGAAATTTTTCAGGTTAACTTTGTTGAAGACCTAACAAAACCTGAACCATCAATACAACCACTTGTATCAAAGGTAAAAGCAACTAAAAAGAAGCAAACAAAGAAGAAAGCAAAACAAAATGCCGTAGAAAAAGAACAAACTACTGAAATGCCGGCACGTTCAAAGCGTAAACCAATCTCCTTTTAGTATTCGCTATAAGTTGGCTTACTAATGCTTAAATACTATCAACTCCATTACCTTGACGTATTCTTAAATTGGCAATAAATGCACCTGCAACAATAAGTAGCATTGCGATAAAAACTTGCTGACTAAAAAGTGATTCACTAAATAGTATTAACAGTAGAGTTGATAACAGGGGTGTAAAGTATGAAATTGTTGCAATTACCCGCGGATCACCTTTTTTCACTGCAGCATCCCAACAATAAAAAGATAACCCCATTGGCCCTACCCCTAATAAAAAAATTAAGCCTAAATCAGAACAACTAATAGTAGGTGTTTCTTCAGCTATAATATGAGCAAGTGCTGCTAATACACCAGAAAGTAAACAAAACAGCCCGACTGTTGCAGAGCCAAATTCGGTGTATTTAATAATTAATTTTTTAGATAACAACGAATAGCATGCCCATGTAACTGCAGCCATTAATGCTAAACTATAACCAAGTAGATGCTCAGATGAGAAAACCAAACCATTGGCTGCGACAATAAGACCTGCACCAATTAATGATACCAAAGTACCCAATACTTGCCGTTTCGTTAAACTTATTTCCTTAAAGAACAATGGAGTAAATAACAAAATGAATAGTGGCCATAAATAATTAAGTAAGTTTGCCGCGACAGGTGGTGCTAAACGTAACGCCATAAACAGCAAAAAATGGTAACCAAATATACCGCCAACTCCAACCAATAGTAATGTAGGGCTAAATTGCCACTTTTTATACTGAAAAATAGATAAACTGCCACCAACTAATAAGCAGCTAGCTAAAAGAAGAAAAGGCGGTATGTGACTAAGCTCGGCAACCAGTAGCGCCAAACTACTCCAAAAAAATATTGCAATAGCGGTTAATAGTAAATAATGCATATCGAGTTCAATAGTTTAGGTTTTAAAGTTGTTTTTGCCAGAATACTGCCTGCCCCATTTCAGGATTCAGCTCGTACCCTGCAAAACCAACTTTTTCATAAGCTTTCTTAGCGATTGTATTCCCTTCAAGTACTTCCAGCGTCAGCTTACAACAGCCCTTGTCTCTGGCTATAGCTTCAACATAATCAAATAAATATTGGCTTAAACCTCTACCTCTGTATAACTCTAACACTACAATGTCATGAAAGTTAATTAATGGTTTTGCACTAAACGTTGAAAAGCCTTCCACGCAATTTGCCAATGCCGCAACTTTACCGTCAACATAGCACAAAACACTAAAGACATTTGCTTGCTGCTGTAATTGTGTAATCAAATTATTTTGAACATATTCAGATAACGCTTCTCCACCGCCCATAGGATCAAGCGCATAGGCTGACAAACAAGTTAATACATCATTTGCTTGTTGCTCATCATGGTAATTGGCAGTAATGACTGAAATACTCATTATTATTATCCTTATCTAAAACCATTTATTTTTCACCGTCATGCTCAAGACCAAACAATTTCAGTTATGTCTTATAAACCTTGGTTACAACATAAAAATACTAGTTAAAAACTAGAGCTTTGGACTTTACCTTATCTCAGCATTGATAGCAGTTAAGGTCATAAAAATAAAAGCATATAGCACTTAAAAACAAGAAAAATACACGAATATTCGTGCTAGCATAAGCGACTATTTCCACAACTTTGCTTGGGTGTGTTATGCCTAACTATTTTATCTCATTCTTATTAATCAGTCTGTGTTTTGTATCTACAACGTCGAATTCAGCTGCAACGACTGATAAGCGATATAACAAATTATCAGAACCGGTCAGCAACAACGCCGTTGCACAAGTTAGAATAGATAATGAAGAATATCTTATCTCTTTCTCAGGGCTAACCAATGGCAAAAGTTATCAAGATGTTCACAACAACACATACGTTTATGATGTAGCACATAATACTTGGCTGATTAAATCTCCAGTACCTATTGCACAATCAGTAAATGGACTAATAGGTAGGTTAGCAAGTGTCGCCACAGCCATTAATGAAACCGCATATGTTTTCGGTGGTTACACTGTTGCCAAAGATCATAGTGAGGTCTCTGTACCTGATGTTTACGCCTATCATGTATTATCAGATAGCTACCTACAACTTGCTCCTATGCCTGTTCCTGTCGATGACAGCATCGCTTTACCATACCAAGGTCGTTATATTTATTTAGTAAGTGGCTGGCACAATGACGGTAATGTAAATTTAGTGCAAGTATATGATACTAAAACTAATCAATGGCAACAGGCGTCGCCTTTTCCAGGTAAAGCAGTATTTGGCCACGCCGGCGGTATCGTTGATAGCACACTACTCATTTGTGATGGTGTCAGAGTCGACGTTCATCTTAATAAGCGCCGCAGTTATGCTGCTGAAAATGCTTGTTACCGTGGCGAGATAAACCCTAAAAACATTGCTAAAATATCTTGGTTTAAGGTTGACCACCCAACAGGTGAATCTCGTTATCGTATGGCCGCAAAAGGTGTGATTAACGCTAAGGGAAATAGCAAAGAAATTGTTTTTATTGGCGGCAGTAATAACCCATATAACTACAATGGCGTCGGATACAATGGCAAGCCCTCAGCACCAAGTAATGAAATTTGGCGCTATAACGTCGACACTGCAACATGGCATATAACTAACAGCAAAAACGCTACAATGGACCACCGAGGTTTATTAGAACTTAATGGCAAACTAATAACCATAGGCGGTATGTCAGAAAACCAGCAGGTGTTAAATACAATAAACCAATATTAATTTTGTAAACCAACAATTTTATAAATGTTTTTCACAATTGGGCAATTTAAACCTTTGTTGCATTAAATTGCCCTGTTAGAATACGGCTCTTATTTATTATTCGCTCACTAGGAATTTTTTCTCAATGCGTACCAGTCAATACTTACTTTCAACTTTGAAAGAAACCCCTGCTAGCGCTGAAGTTATCAGTCATCAATTAATGTTACGTGCTGGTTTAGTACGTAATGTCGCATCAGGCTTATATACTTGGTTACCCACGGGCTTAAAAGTATTACGTAAAGTTGAAAATATTGTTCGCGAAGAAATGGAACGAGCTGGCGCATTAGAAGTATTGATGCCGATGGTACAACCGGCAGACTTATGGGAAGAGTCTGGTCGTTGGGATGATTATGGCCCAGAATTATTGCGTTTAAATGATCGCCACAAACGCCCGTTTGTTTTGGGTCCAACACATGAAGAAGTTATCACCAAGCTTGTCAGTAACGAAATCAGTAGTTACAAGCAACTGCCATTAAGCATGTTCCAAATCCAAACTAAGTTCCGTGATGAAATTCGTCCTCGATTTGGTGTTATGCGCGGCCGTGAATTCCTAATGAAAGACGCTTATTCTTTCCATTTAGGTCAGGAGTGTTTAGCAAAAACTTATCAGATCATGTTTGATGCATACTGCCGTATATTTGATCGTTTAGGCTTAGATTACCGCCCTGTTATTGCAGATACTGGTTCTATTGGTGGCGATGCATCGCATGAATTCCACGTACTAGCTGACTCTGGTGAAGATGATATTGCTTTTAGTGATGCCAGCGATTTTGCTGCCAACATCGAAAAAGCTGAAGCACTTGCACCAACAGGTGCTCGCCCTGAAGCTTCACAAACCATAGCAGATATTGCGACACCTAATGTACGTAGCATAGAAGATGTTGCTAATTTTTTAAAAGTAAAAACTGAAACTACGGTAAAAACTTTACTCGTTAAAGGTATCGCAGCAGATGAGGATGCAAGTCCAATCATTGCGTTAGTGTTACGTGGTGATCATCAGTTAAATGAAATTAAAGCAGAAAACTTGCCACAAATTGCCTCACCACTAACTTTTGCTAGTGATGAAGAAATTTTGGCGTCTGTAGGTTGTAACGCTGGCTCGATTGGCCCTGTCGATTTAAATATTGACGTGGTAGTTGATCGCAGCGCTGCACATTTAGCAGATTTTGTTTGTGGCGCAAATAAAGACGATGTGCACCTTACCGGTGTTAACTGGGATCGTGATGTAACCAACTACACCATTGCTGATTTACGAAATGTTGTTGAAGGCGACCCAAGCCCATGTGGTTCAGGTAATATAGTGATTAAACGCGGTATCGAAGTTGGTCATATTTTCCAATTAGGAGAAAAATACGCGCAAGCGATGAATTGTGGCGTACTAACAGAAGCAGGTAAAAACCAAATTTTAACTATGGGTTGTTACGGTATCGGTGTTTCTCGCATTGTTGCGGCAGCTATCGAGCAAAACCACGATAAATACGGTATAAAGTGGCCTGAAGCACTTGCTCCATATCAAGTCGCGATTGTTCCTATGAATATGGCTAAATCTGCGCGTGTAAAAGAAACAGCAGAAGGCTTATATGAGCAATTACAAGCCGCTGGCATTGAAGTAATTTTTGATGACCGCAAAGAGCGTCCGGGTGTAATGTTTGCTGATCACGAACTAGTTGGAACACCACTATTATTAATTATTGGTGAACGTAATTTAGATAATCAAGAAATTGAAGTGAAAAACCGAATTACCGGTGAGAAATCAATGCTTGCAATAGCTGATGTTATGTCGCTATTTGCTAAATAACGACAATCGAAAATACTTCTGAAAAAGTATTCTTTAAGCGGTTAGTGGCATTTTGCACTAACCGTTTTTTATTTTATGGTTTTAATTAAGTTTTCAACAGAAAAAGCACTGCTACTGTTCTGTCTTTGGCTGAACATCGCAAAATTATATTGCGACAGCTTGTTTAACATCAGCAATTGCTTAAAAGCTAAATAATAGTCTTGTTGACTAGATTGAAAAATATCAAGCAGTTGGTGGCGCTGTTCATTAGTTAACAAACCTTCATCAATATCACGCAACATAACCAAAGCATAAGCACCTAACGTAACATGACCGCCGTAAGAAATATCAATAGTATGCTTTGGCTCGTCAATGTCCCAATTAATACCGCCTATTAACACCTTATAATCAAGGTTTGCTTCGTCTACAGCCTGCTTGGCTCCATGGGCCATAGCGTCATTTGCTGCCCAAATTAAATCAATTCTTTTGCGTCGTAATAAGCCTTGCACTTTTTGATATGCCTGCTGCTTTGACCAATGCGCTACGATACTATCAATAGCAATAACCTTTTGGTTTTTTGATAAAAATTGCTTTAAACCGGCAGAACGTTGCAAAGACGCAGGAGTGGTGTGATCGCCTTGCAGTGCTAATAAGTGAGATAAAGATTCACCTTCACTATTAGGCATCGCACTTTTATAAAGTTGGAATAAATCACTAGCCAAGCGTTTACCTACCGTAAAGTTATTAGGAATAACGCTGCCGATAATTAATGAGCGTTCTTTCGGTGTTAATTGCATTAACTCAATATTACTAAAGCCATTGAGTAGCATAAAAATAGGAAAGTTAAATTTTGCCAGTTCTTTAACTAAATGAATCCCTGTGCCTTTTTCATTCACTAGTATCACATAATCTGGCGAATGCGACGCAACTTTGCCAGCAAGAGACTTAGTAACTACATGGTTTCTTTCACCATATACGCTAATAAGATCAATAGTTAAGTCGTCTGCAGCAGCCTGCATAAACAAACTGACATTGGCCCAAAAACTACCGGTTGTATTTTGTTCAAGAAAGCCAGGATTTAAAAAAACCACTTTTAAATTTTTTGACTGCCCGGTTGCTGAAAATAACATCAGGAAAATAACTAACAGTAAAATCCGGCAACTTTTATACATAACACCACTAACAACAAAGTAAAAAGCTAATTATGTCAGAATAGTTCAAACTAGGTAAATTGACGAGAATAATAAATCACAGCCTAGCTTTAACTTATACTTGCCCGATCTACAACCCGCACTTAACACCGGTGCAAATAGGCTTTACCAAACTTGGCTAGTAGTCAATGATAATAAACTTAAAATAGTAATCAACCCCAAATGGCTAACAGTCACACAAGTCCCAATAAACAACACGATCAAATAATTGTGCAACATTCACAGATAAAGATTTAAACGTTGTTATTGCCTCTGCGTTTGGTTGAAAACACTGCCATATAAATTGGTGGCAGTTATTATCAAATAAATGATAATCCCGTTGCTGATAAATTTGCTCAATAGCACTTTGCGCAGCAACCTCACTCGTTAATGGCTTACCTAACGAATCACAGGCAATAAAAATACCCTTTCCAGAACGATCATCAGTAAAACGGCATGGCGATACAGGTTTAACTAAACCATTGCCATCTAGTTCGATAATAGTATTTTCTCCCACCCAAATCCCAGTATGATCTAGAACACCGCCGATACCACAACACACTATTGCACCTATTTCAGGCTTTACTTGTTGTTCAGTATCAAAAACATCCGTTGGGTAAGTCGCAATAGGGCTTTCATGCTGTGCTAAGTCATTCAACGTTTGCACTCGAAAACTATGAGAACGTTTTCGTTGTTGCGCTTTTCTGTCATCAGCTAACCCTTTTACAGCTAACGCAGAGACTGCTGCAGCACCAATCCATAATAAAGGTAACGGCATAAATTCACTCCTTTATACTAAAGGTTATGGTAATTTAATGATAATAAATGGCTTAATACCTAATCCAGTTTCAGCCCTTAATAACAAGATGGTGCAAAAAGGTAAAATTTACTATAAAAAATTTGCAAGTAACTATTTCAAAGTTAAGAAATATTAGCAACAATGGCTAGGAGCTTAACAACAAAGTTAATTTTCTTTTCCTTAACAAAGACTGCCCTTATGAAAATGATCAATAAATCTTCTAAATTAAAAAATGTTTGTTACGAAATTCGTGGACAAGTAGCCGCGGAAGCGAAACGTTTAGAAGATGAAGGACATAAAATATTAAAACTAAATATTGGCAACCCTGCTCCTTTTGGCTTTGACGCGCCCGATGACATTCTCAAAGACGTAATTCATAACTTACCAACAGCACAAGGTTACTGCGAATCAAAAGGTATTTACCCTGCCCGTGTTGCGGTAATGCAATATTTTCAGCAACAAGGCATTTTAGATGTTAGCGTTGACGATATTTTTATTGGTAACGGTGTTAGTGAACTCATAGTTATGGCCATGCAAGGACTTTTAAATAACGAAGATGAAGTCCTAATACCTGCTCCAGATTACCCACTCTGGACCGCTGCAGTTGCCTTGTCTGGTGGAAACCCTGTTCATTATGTTTGTGATGATGAAAATTTTTGGTTTCCCGATTTAGAAGATATGGCGAAAAAAATAACCGAGAAAACGAAAGCGATTGTTTTGATCAACCCCAACAATCCTACGGGAGCGGTGTACAGCAAAGAAGTATTAGAAGGAATAGTTGACTTAGCACGCCAGCATAATTTGATTATTTTTAGCGACGAGATATACGACAAAATACTATATGATACTGCACAACACATTCCCACTGCGACATTGGCCAACGATGTGTTAATTATAACTATGGGCGGCTTATCAAAAAATTATCGCATTGCTGGCTTTCGTGCAGGTTGGATGGTAATTACTGGACCAAAATTACATGCCGAAGACTACTTAGAAGGGTTAAATATTCTTTCTTCAATGCGTTTATGTGCCAACGTGCCATGCCAACATGCTATACAAACGGCGCTCGGTGGTTATCAAAGCATAAATGAATTAATTAAAGGTGACGGTCGTCTTTTAAAGCAACGTGACATGGCATACGAAATGATCAATGCCATTGATGGCCTATCGTGTCACCCGGCAATGGGGGCACTATACTTATTTGTTAAAGTTGATCAGAAAAAATTTAACATCACAGATGATGAAAAAATGGTTTTAGATTTACTAAAACAGGAAAAGATTCTCTTAGTACATGGCCGAGCATTTAATATTAAGCAAAAAAACTATTTCCGTTTAGTATTCTTACCGCATGTAGATGAACTAAAACCAGCACTAGAAAAGCTCGCTAACTTTTTTAGTACCTACCGCCAAGAGTAGTAACAACGTTTTTACTCATGCAGTAAAGTCTTGATAAATTTGATGTAAAAAGAGGACAACATGACGGAAAGTACCTTCCTAGCTTGGATGTTTAGAATGCCACTGATAAAACGTTGGGCGCTAATGTTTTGTGTAAAGCCTGAAAATGTTGCTGAGCATTCACACCAAGTGGCAATTGTTGCGCACCTTTTAGCTGTTATTAAAAATAAGAAGTTTGATGGTAATATCAACGCTGATAAAGTCGCAACGGTGGCACTTTACCATGAAGCAAGTGAAACCCGCTTTGGTGATATTGTTAATCCAACTAAATATGCAAATGCTGAAATAGCTAGAGAATTCAAAAAAATAGAATATTTAGCGGAAAAACAATGTTTAGCATCATTACCTGAAGAGTTTCAAGAACTTTTTGAAGACATCATAGTGCAAGACCATGTTGAAGAAGAATATAAACAAATCGTTAAAGCGGCAGATATTTTAGTAGCCTACATTAAGGCCTTAGATGAGTTAAATCATCAAAATCACGAATTTGATCATGTAAAAGAACGTTTAGAACTAAAGCTAACAACGCTTAAGAAACAAATGCCAGAGGTTGGCTATTTTATGCAAATATTCTTAAAAGCCTGCTCTTCAACTGTTGATAAGCTCAGTGAGGATATAGCAAAAGAGTGAGTGCAGTTGAAACGATAATAACCTTAGCATAACGTTTAATTTAACTACTTCACAATTAATTGATCTAACATACGCTTTACTTGCATATCACCATAACTATATATCGCCATACGCTTTGAGAATTCTCGAAAAATAGTAGAGAACTCCTCATTATTTAATTCATCAATTATCGCCAACAATACGCGTTCTGGATAACCTAATCCTGATGCATCAGGTGTACGTTTTTGTTGAGCGGAAATTGCCGGAATTAAAAATGGAAAAGTTTCTTTGACGCGTGCTGCAATCACAAGCATAGCTTCACAATCGTTTAGTTTATATAGCGGCCACAGTTGTGCCAATAATATAATGTCCGAAGACTTTATTAATTGTCGCTTTGAATAAGCGTGAGTCAATTCTTGCTCAGTCATGTGGCCAAAGCTATATTCATTGCCTTTATTAGGACGCACTAAAAATATTTTTGCCAAATGTGTTTGCTTTGATAACAGATAGATCACAAACCAAAAGTTTGCTTGGCAAAATAAATCATCTTCAAACCAACAAGTTACTTCACTACCTGCACTTAAACTATTTATTTTATTAAACTCAGGTACTGTTTTTTGGTAGTAATCATCACAGCTAAAGCCATTATAACCGGCAATATAATTTGCTCTATTGTTATAAAACTCATTCAAGCTTTCACCCTGAATGTTGCCATCAATTAAACATTCCCGCGCGACAATAAGTTCTTCTTTTAGAAAATTTTGCACCTGAAATTTTAATGAATCACCATTAAGAATATGAACTGCTTTCACGGGCTACCTAACTTAAAATAGTTTTATGAAACTATTAAATGTAATTTAGCCAATATATGCAAGTGCATATATTGGCCTTCATCATAACTGATAGTACTGAATTGATGCTTACAATTGCTATTTAGTTGTAACCTAGCACAAAGCCAAATGAAGCATCTTTTTGTTGATCGCTTTTTGTAGAGCTTTGCAGCGCATAACTTAACGTGTCAACTAACTGCTGATTGTCACCTCGACAATTCGCACGCAGGCTTTCATGGTATTGCGCTAATTCTTTGGTATTTTTAAAATCATTAATAGTAGCCATAATCTTTTCCTCATCAAATAAGAACAACAAGCATATTTCCGTGCTTACTTTAACTAACTGCAAAGGATAAACCAAAATAAGAATAAAGTGACAAACCATTGATTTTATGACAATAAAAATATAAAAACAGGTAAGATGTAAATCATGTGATATTGTATATTTGCATTTTGCAAAGCAAAATTATAATAAAACTGGCAAAAAACAAAAAGTTTAACATCAGTAGTTTTTTATTTAATCTATATCAATTAACCTTTGCCCGCTACACTAACAAAAACTCAAGCAATACATTAATAGATTATCTAGGACACTTCAGAAAAATGATCAGAAAACATATAGGCTTTTTATTTAATTTCGTCGCCATCATACTATTTATTCCGGGTGTTTTATTGCCAATGTTTTCATTAAATATGGCAATGACAGCAAATGTTAGCGGCGCACAACTTAGTAATACTTTAATTGATAAGAATTTATCGCTGTTACAAACCGTTCAAGAATTGTGGCAAGACGAAAGAATACTTGTTGCCCTACTTATATTTGTTTTTTCAATTTGTATCCCTGTCATTAAATTCACTTTACTTAGCATTGCTTATTTAAAGAAAAACAGTCAATTAGAAGCAACTATTTATCGTTTTATCAGCCAAATTGGGAAATGGTCGATGGCTGATGTTTTTGTAGTCGCGATATTTCTCGCCGTTTTATCTACTAATCACGCCGAAACAGCAACTCAGCAACAACTAGCATTGTTTGGCTTTAAGTTAGATTTAATTGTTAGTAGTGAAACACTATCTGCGCTAGGCGCTGGGTTTTATTATTTCACCGGATACTGTTTATTGTCTTTATTAGGAACCGCTATTAGCCATAGTAGTATGTCATATCACACTGAGCCAAACTCAACATGTGTTTCTAGTTAATTTATAGCGAATGAAATAAAGTCAGTATTATCCTGCTGACTTTACAATAAAGAATTGCTGTGCTCGTTTTTCAACTAAAAATGCGTAATTGTATTCACTAAAAACGCAAATGGGTCGTTTATGCAATGAACAGTATACATTGCCATCACTTTTTAGCTCGTCATGTCGAATATCAGCCCCTTGATGCGGGCATTTAGCGGAAATAGCTCGATATTCAATATCGCCATTACTAAGTACCTGACTATAAATAACCACGTCAACTTCACGCGTAGACAAAGGTAAAATTGTACGGCCAAATATCACATCAGCTCTACCGGTATATGAAATGTTTGTTATTTCTATTTCAGAATCTGTATTTCCTCCAGCGGGAAAAAACACCTTATCACTTATTAACGTCATTACTAAATTTGCTCTTTTATTTTTACAAAAATTATATCACTAAAGCTCTAGAAAACTAATATAAGCTATTAATTATTCGAGTTTTAAAAACAATTCTTAAATACCCGCTATACTGCCTTTAAAGGACTTTTTTATTACCTGTGATCTAGGCATTTATTATCAAGATCAGTAATGGATAAATTGCATGTCGTTATATTTAGCGACTATCAACGTAAACAATACAAGGTGAATTATGTTCAATAACAAAATAAAAGATGAATTAAAGCGAAACCAAAGCCTGCTTAAAGATTCAACTGCCATAATAAACTCAATAAAGAACAATGTTGCAACAATAGAATTTTCACCTGATGGTACCATCTTGGATGCCAACGACCTTTTTCTCACAATAGCCGGCTATAGCAAAACCGAAGTTATTGGCCAACATCATGCTGTGATGTGCGCGGAAGGCTTTGCTAAGTCTTCAGAATACAAGGAATTTTGGCAATTTTTACGTAAGGGAGCAGCTAAAAAGGGAACGTTTGAGCGAAGGAATAAGCAAGGGGATACTATATGGTTGGAAGCGACTTATTTTCCCATAATGGAAGGTGGTGAAGTAAAAAAAGTGATGAAAATAGCTAACGACGTCACAGTTGAAAAAGTTACCGCTATTGCCCAGCAATCTATCTACGACGCTCTAAATCGTTCATTAGCGATTATTGAATTTACGCCCGATGGTGAAATCATTTCAGCTAACAGCAACTTTACCGACGCGGTAAAGTACGACTTAGCCAGTATTAAAGGGAAACATCACAGGATGTTTTGTGAAAAACAGTTTTATCAGCAAAATCCAACATTTTGGCAAGATTTACAACAAGGGCAATTTAAAAGTGGTCAGTTTCCTCGCAAAGATAAACACGGTAATGAATTATGGTTAGAAGCTACTTACAACCCTATATTTGATGAAAACAATAACGTAATAAAAGTAATCAAATTTGCCAGCGACATAACTAAAAACATTGAACGTGAAACCCTTGTTAATGAAGCATCTGTTGTAGCATATGATACCTCTATAGAAACGGTTAAGATTACCGAACAGGCATCAATTTTACTTAACTCCTCGGTTAAAATATCAAATGAAATATCAGAAAAAGCAAGCGAGACCACAACGCAAATTAATAGGCTAAACGAACAGTCAGATAATATTCAAGCCATAGTATCAACTATCAAAGGTATTGCTGACCAAACAAATTTGCTGGCCTTAAATGCCGCAATCGAAGCAGCAAGAGCTGGTGAACAAGGTAGAGGATTTGCCGTAGTTGCCGATGAAGTTAGACAACTAGCCTCTAGAACCAGTCAATCAACCAATGAGATAGCGACGGTAGTGTCTGACAATCAAGAAGTAACAACCAATGTGCAAGATGGTATGAATGCCGTTTCAAGCTTTGTTGAAAAAGGTAAAGTTCAAATTTCTGAAGTTGCAGAGGTTATGGTACAAATCCAATCAGGCGCAACGAACGTTTCGAATACTGTTGCTGGTTTATCAAAAGCATAGCACTTCAACATATCATGAAGCCTTATTGTCTAATGTTAAGGCTTCATGAGTAAAATGATTAGATAATATATTGTCATTATTATTCAGGCTAATCATTGCCGCTTTTTTTGCAAATATGTGGCAACAACCTACCGTTTACCATAACTCATAAATTCCCACCTTAATTAATCAGCATCTTTCTTAATTTGCATCACGCTTATAGCACTCCTCACAACAGTTATAAGAAGATAAACATAATAAAATTTACTTGGCATAATGCATGCTTATTCATAATTTATATGCAGTTTAAGTTTAAAGACAATGCATTTCGGTAAATTAATACATGAAACTCTAAATGAAAAAGGACTATCATTATGATGATCAATACAAATTATGCAGAACAACTTAAGCTAGCGAAAGCTCAAAATGCTGAACAAGTTCACTTTGATACGACAGCTAAAAATAATAAAAAGGTTACTTCCACTGCGGATACATTAACTTTATCTGATGCAGCTATAGCAAAAATGACAGGTAACGGCTTTCATCAAGATTCTCCAACATATGTTAAACCAACAACAGCTCGCTCATTACTTGCTACAAACTCAACGAACAATACAGAAGTTTCTTCAAAAAATGACGACAGGTTTAGCAATATGATGCAATCAATTCTAGACAAACGTCTAGGGGTTGACCGTGAACAACTTGAAGAACTCGAAGCTATGATGGAAGAGATTGCAAAAAATGAAAACATGAGCCCTGAAGAGAAACAAAAAGCTATGGAACAATTAGAAAAAATGCGTGAAGAACTTATAAAAGAAAGTATTGAAAGCCAAAAGGTTGCCAAACAAACATTTAAAACTAACGAAGAAATAAAATAAGTAAGGTTTCTATTTCTACTTACTAATTAATTACGCACTAAATAGTTTTACGTACTACTTAGCTAGTGACGAACAAATACACTTAATACCCGACCAACAACTTGATTAGAACTTATAGGCCCCAACTGCTCTACAGAAATACTACCGGAATTTTCCCCTTTCACCCAAATAAAACCGTGATGGTCAACTAAAGCAACTGTTTTTACAATAAGTCCATAATGTTGATGTTCTACAACTATTTTCTTACCTTCTGCAAGAAACAAGTTGGTAAACCAATTACATGACAGCACGTAACTATCATTTGGAATTTTCGGCGACATGCTGTCACCTTTTATTTTAAAGAATGTAAAACCGAACATAATGTCACCTAATTTACCAATGTTTATTTAACGGTTGAACTTTCATCTTGCGTTGCTTCATGGCACTTTGCCGATATACAAGTAAAATTGAACACAGCGTCTAGCTTTTTAATAATTCGATATAACATTTTTTTGCCCCTGATTATTAAAAGATTCAAAGATATATTTCACAAATAGTATCAAGCTGGCTAAAGCAGAAAAAGCAACCAGCGCGCTGATAAAATGTACTAGCCAAGACAAGTGATGACTATGGTCATGCCCTTCATGTGGGAGTTTACTAAAGCTAAAAAAGATTAATAAAAACAAAATAATAAACTTCACGCTACTCACTCCTATGGCCAGCCTATATTTAAAAACTAGTGGACAACATCTACCTGACACTCAATAGTTTGTTGTAAATTCTCCAATTGCTGTAAGCAGTGCTCGCAGGTTGGATATTTTTTAGCAAAATGTAAAATGGCTTCTAACCTATCGGCCAAGGCAGAAAACGCAAGGCCACGTAATGAATAACTTACATCGTCATTTTGGCTAGTTCGATAAGCTTCCTGATAAGCTTTAACTAAATAGCTTATTGAATTTTGAAACTCGCCTTGTGCTTCAAATAGTGTCGCTAAATTCTGGCAAGCACATATCCACGCCATTAATAATGACTCGCATTCCTTATCATGAAACCATCGCCCTTCTAACTGGCTAAATGCCGACTTGTAATAAAGTTCTGCCTTAGTCCACTGTTCGGCTTCATAGCTGTAATTCCCTTTCTCCATCAAAACTTGCCAATGCATAGCCATTCCTATTAAATACCAACAACAAGCAAATGATAATCATTATCAATTGTGTTTGCAAATATAATTTTTGCCTGATTATAATTTGACATTACAAAAGCCTGCTACTCCCTACCTGCAGATAAAAGAAACAGTGTTAATTAACAAAACCAACAATTATAATGGCGAAAGAACCATACTGCTGCCTAGCTACTTTTGAAAGTTTACAATATAAAAAAATACATACTGTCGCTTACATTTGGCTCACTACTATTGGTAAACTGCCCGGCTTTATCTGCTAATAAAAATATTACCGTCAGTGTGCCTTCGTTTGCACCGTTTAACTCATTCGCTAAAAAGCCTAAATGTCTAGGCGCAAGTACATTAGCACTACAGCTAATTACCAAAAAACTCGGCATTGAAATGGAGCTAGTCTCCTATCCATATGCGAGAATTTTGCATAACTTGAAAAGTGCTACATTAGATTTAGCCCTAATTTTTAAAAATAGCTCTATTAGTAATGATATTGACTATATTGGTCCCGTTTCCTATTCGAAAATAGTTGTTGCTAGTCAGAACAATATTAGCGTTAAAAGTTATGCAGATTTGAAAAACCTTAAAAACATTGCGGTGATCAGAAATGCAGAATTTAACTCTGACTTTGATAACGACAAGTCGCTGCATAAAGTAAGTGTAGATAGTTATCAACAAGCAATTAGGATGTTAAAACATAAACGGGTTGACGCAGTTATTGGTTCTTTAGTTGGAATAGACTACGCCTTACAACAACAGAATATGAGTAAAAACATACTGCAAAATGCGCTTTATATTAGTAAAAAAGAATGGGGCTTACATATTTCGAAAAGCTCACAATTTCAGAGTTTGCTACCTGCGCTGAAAAAAGCCGTGCAGCAAACTTATCAAGAAGACCTGATTTATCAACTATACCAACAACAATTAAAAACTTGCCTTTAAGCAATCAGCTAAGCTGTTAGTTTATAAAAGTAACTAACCAAAACAAGTAATCCAAAAGAGCTGTTGGTTAGGTATCTGACTACACGCTCATAAAAACGTTTATACGTATCCATTATCAGATTTTGGCTATAAAAAAGGGCCTAAACGGCCCTAATATCAGTAAAACTGATAGCATTATTTACTTAGTGTATCTGCAATATAGCTATCAATAAAGCGTTCAAGAATATCTAACGGTACCGCACCATTTTTAAGTACCACATCGTGAAAGTCTCTCAGGTCAAACTTAGCACCTAAAGCAGACTTTGCTTTCTCACGCAGTTCAAGTATTTTCATCATACCAACCTTATATGAGGTAGCTTGGCCTGGCATAACAATGTAGCGCTCAATTTCAGAAACAACGTCGGATTGCGCCATTCCGGTATTTGCTTTCATATAGTCAATGGCTTGTTCTCGCGTCCATTTTTTGTAATGAATGCCAGTATCAACCACCAAACGTACTGCCCTAAATAATTCAGCTTGTAAACGACCTATATTATCAAATGGATCATCCTGGAAGCCCATTTCCCAAGCTAAATATTCACTATATAACGCCCAACCTTCTACATAAGCAGTAAACGGCGAAAACATTCTAAACAAAGGTAAGCCTTCAAGTTCCATGGCAACAGCAATTTGAAAGTGATGCCCGGGGATCCCTTCGTGATATGCCAGAGTTCGCATTGAATATTTAGGTGTCGCTTTAATATCATACAAGTTCGCAAAAAAACGTCCTGGGCGGCTGCCATCGATCGCTGGCTGCTGATAATAAGCCCCTGGAGCAGTCTTCTCTTTAAACTCTGGAATTCTAACCACTTCCATACCGGCTTTTGGACGAATTCTAAATGCAGAATCTAAATTAGCATCGATTTCATCTAAAATTATTTGATAATCTTTAAGTATTTGAGCGCGGCCTTCATCACTGTCTTCGTAATAAAAACTTTCTTGTGCTGCCAAACTATCAATAGCATTGGTAAAGCCATTTGATACATCGTAATTTTCAGCTGCCAGTATTGCCATAATTTCCGACTGAATACGCGCTACTTCAGCTAAACCAACATCATGAATATACTGTGGACTATAATCAGTAGTGGTAAAAAACTTCAGTGCACTCGCGTAGGCTTGCTCGCCGTCAGGTAATCGCCAAAAGCCATCATCATCAGTTGCTTTTGCTTTAAGCTTCGTAAAGTAATCAATTAACGTTTGATATGCTGGATGAACATATTCACTAATATTACTTTTGGCGTTCATCAGAAAATCAGCTTGTTGCTGCTCAGAAATACTGTCGCTTTCGGACATTTTTTTAACTAACGAACTATAAAGAATATTCTCTTCAATTGGCTTATTAACGAATATTGTCATTTCCTCCAAAACACGATCAATAACAAACGCAGGTGGAATAATTCCCTTTTCTTCTCGCAGTTTTATACCTTCTAATTCCTGCGTAAATTTGCGCTGCACCAACATCAAGCGCGATAAGTAGTTTTCTACATCCTCCGCACTATTAATTTGATGTTGAGCTTCCATAAAGCTCGGGTAGCCATTCTGAATACCAAACAATTGATTAACAGGATAATTATGATAACGGTATTGTTCTGATTTTTTAGCGAAGTTTAATAAATACATTGCAATTTCTTTCGATAATAAATCAGCTTCACTCAAGCTGTTGTCATCGTATGATTGCATAGTTTTATGCACTACTTTTAATTTAGCAAATAATTCATCGCCTTTTGCAAGGCTTGCATCGTCTAGTTCTGCATTATGTCCAGTAATGCCTACAGACTCTAAAAAACCTAATGAAGTTAATGTTTCAGGGCTATCAAATGCCATTTTTAGGACTTCTCGGTCAACAAAAGACCGAAACCTAAATGGTTTGTCAGCATTCCACTCATAGGCAGCAAAACTGCCACCAACAACGGTGATGATAAGTAAACCAATACCTAACCACTTAAATATTTTTTTAACCATATTCCCCTCTTCAGGTACACTTATTAAGTCATTAAAATCATTAGCTTAATTGTGTACTATTGTTATTATCAAATTGACGTTAACAAACTAATAACAACAAGTAAAAGGAATTAATACATTTAGAGTAGGTAAAATAGTAATATGAGTGCGAATAGCTTTAGGAACAGCTATGCACTTACATTAACAGCTAAGGCTTTAATGGGTGACGATTTAAATAACCATTGGCAATATTAATAAAAACCCAAATTAAGGTTAATGGGAATAAAATAAGAAATAAATAACGCATATACATAAGTGGCATTATGGCTGAGAACGCTAAACAGAAGGTATACACCGCCAGCGATAATTTATTTTCTTTTGCATACTGAAATGCTGAGACAAAATTACCAACAACCCCTAAATTTTTCAAACGTGCGATCAAACACGGTAAAATTCCGACCACAACTGACAGATAGGCAAAGAGCCAAGCTAATAATAAATTTGCCCAATAAAACTCTTGGCTAAACTCGCCGCTATTACTGCTAGAAATATTAAAGGCTTTGGCTAGAAAGGAATTTGAATCAACATAAATGCTATAAATGGCGATTGCATCTGTGATCCAAATAAGAAAAAACAAACTCTGTACTATCAAGACTAAGCCGACATTGACAAAAATAACCGACTTTTTGCCCTGTTTATCTTCAACATTTTTAAATAGTAATGGATGCAACGCTAGACTAACTAAAGGGATAAATAAAACAAAACCTGAACAAAATGATATATACATAGACGACAAATCGTAATCTATTAACCCTTGTTCAATAACTGATGCAATAAAGAAAATAGCCATTGTTGCCGTTAATAATAAAGTAGCACTCAGAGCTTTATTTTTGAAAATTTCTTTTTCCGTCATCATTTTATTGGTTTCCAGTTATTCTATATTCCTGCTAAATAGTAAAGCAACTACTGGCATTTTAAGTTGATTTAAATCGTTTTATATTCAAAAGTTGAAAATAAATGACTACAACACTAACAATGCTCAATATCAAAAACCAAATACAGCCTATTGATTTAATTATCAATTAAAAGACACAGGTGTACCATATTGAGTGTTGATAAAGCGTGACTAAAGTTGTGTAGCGAAGCGGAACCAGCCAACCGTTATTTGTCCCGCTTGAACAGCTTGTTATATTTCGTAGCCATACTGTTTTAAGTAACTAATTAAGAGCCTTCTTTGTTTTTGAGTTAACTCCCAAACATTATTAGTTATATATTTTCGACATACATCAACGCTAGGTTCTCCAACTAACTCCAATAAAAGCATTACCATTTCCATTGCACCCACTTCTATCGCATGATGCATTGCCCACTCAAAAATATTTGCGCCCAAAGAACGTAATAAACGAACACCATCTAAATTATTTTCGACAGATAACCAATGTAATACTGTCTCATTATAACAATTGCGAGCTTCCAGTATATTAGGATTCTCTTTGACCATCGTTGGAACTTTGTTTGGCTCCATTAAAACAGCATCTAATAAGCGAATGTGATCTTGATTGTGTACTATATCGTCATCCATAAATTTTAGAAATATAACGCCTACTTAAGCGGAAAAATATAGTTGGCTAAAATGTTGAACGGAGTGAAAACAGCCAACTGTATTTTTTCAGTTTGAAGTTCTTTTTATTGCTATTGTTATTGTTCGTATATTACTCATTGGCAGTTTGGGGCTTAGTTTTTTGAAATATTGTGTACCAAAGCGGCCCAAACAAAAACCAAAAAATCATGAGTGATGGTAAGATGTACATCCAGTCTGCTAATGCTTCTGTTTTAGCCTCATTATTTATAAAAATGATAGCCAAATACAACATAACACTAGCGATACCACAGGCCAGTAAACCTTTAAACCACTGCTCCCATTCATACTTGGTGTAAGTCCAACCATATTTTTCATTAGGCTTGTTTTGCCCATTATATTTATAGGCAAAATAATTATCCGCCCACTTCACTACGCTAGGACCAAAAACTAATGTAAACCCTAAATATGCTGCTGCAAGTCCATGTGCAAGTTCTGCGGTTGTACCCGAACGCAAATCATACGCTGTTGCAACTAGTAAAATAACATCTAAGAGTGGGACACATAAAAGCAGGGAGCTACCAAGTTTTGGAAGTTTTACTATATAACGTACAAACAGACCGCCGAACAAAAAAATCCAGAACCCCACTTCACAAAATATAATTAACCAAATCAACATTTGCTGAACACTCCACATTCAAAAGAACCATAACGCCCAAGTAACAGGCAAAAGATTGTTGGCTAAAATAAGCGACGAAGGAGTAAAAGCCAACTGTTTTTTGTCCTTGTTTATTTTCTTGTTAGGTACTTTGAGCGTCAAACTCAGTAATTTAAAGGGATAAGACGTTACTAATTTAATATTTCATTTTTTAATGTACCAGTTTTCACTGGATTTTAAAGGTTACGTCTTAGCAATAGACGTTTAAGAAACAAATTTGGACTTACTTGTCTGATTTGTTTAATAATTGGTAAGTTTTTATTCCTTGGTTTAACAACACTACAGTTGCGGTAGTGATTTTAATTGCCATATAGATTTCGGCTATTCCCATAATATTTTCCTAGTATTTGTATGGCGCTTGCCAACACAATTACTAGATTGTGAATTGCAGTAAGTAAGTGTCGAACCTCCTTGTTGGACTGATGAAAGTAGTACATGAATAAATACCAATGTACTCCGAAAAATAGATAGAGCTAGATTAAGTACCTAACGCCCCAATAAGGGGCTGATAATAGCTTGCTAAAATGTGAAACGAAGCGGAACCAGCAAACTGTAATTTGTCCATTTGAGCAACTTGTTATATGCATATACTTTGAACTGTTGTATTTCGTGAGCCAGAGGTACGTTTGTCAGGATCATTGAACGTTTCTACTAGCTCAAATCCCGCTTTTCGCATCATACCTGCAGATGCAAGGTTTTCTTCATGACGTTCAATATATACTTTGCTGCATTTTTCAACGCCTGCCAGTCGAATGGATTCTTTCAGCAACCTAGTTCCCAAGCCTTTTCCACTTTGGTTTGAAGCAATAACTACGTCGTTTATATATGCAATTGTTGATACCTGTTCATACTTACTTAATTTACTAGGGCATGAGCCTTTAAATATAACAATAGCAAAGCCTAAAATTTCGCCTTCTTCTGCAAGAACAGCTAACGCCTTACCATCTTGTATAAGCTTAAACTGATGTTCAATACTTTCATCCGTTATGTAGTTCCATTCATTAGTACCTTCTTTAAGTAAGAGTTCTCTCATTATTTGAAAATCGACGTAATTAAGATGTCGAGAGTGAATTTTCATGCGTGAAACTCCTATGCATATAACGCCCTGTTAAGGGGCTAATAATGTTTGGCTAAACTGTGTAGCGAAGCGAAACTGAGCCAAACTTTAGCAGTCCCGCTTGAACAACTTGTTATATGTAAATTACACCGGTTTTTCAATATTTGAGCTTATAATTAAGTCATTTTTTAACATTAAAACTATAAGGTACACGATATTTAATGGTGGCGTGATACATAATAAAACACCTATTAATGCAGCCATTTTCGGCGTAGATGTCTTACGCTTACCTAAGTAATAACTTATACCTCCAACGACAAACATAGATATAAAGATTATTTCACCAAGCAGTGTTGCATTGATGTTCATCTGAAGAACTCCTTTTACATATAACGCCCCAATAAGGGGCTGATAATAGCTTGCTAAAATGTGTAGCGAAGCGAAACTGAGCCAAGCTTTAGCAGTCCCGCTTGATTGCCTTGTTATATTTCATTATTTAGCCAAACTAATTTTGATACTTCAATATTAAGCTTTTTCAATAGATTAGCAATAGCCTGAGCTTTACTAGGTTCAAAACTTCGGAGGTAAACACAAACACCAATTTCACTTTGTTCTACTGGTGACATAAGCCAAAATAAAGATTCATTTATTTGGATAACAACACCTAACAAAGAACCCAAGCCACACTCTTCATACTCAAAAAATTTAAATTTATGACGTTTACATATTCCTTCAATAGAAAGAGGAAGCTCACAAGCTAAGACTGGTGCGGTTAACTCTTTCCAGCTGGATTTAGAAACTTGATGCATGATTCACCGAAGAAATATAACGCCCATTTAAGGGGCTGTTAATAGTTTGCTAAAATTGTGTAGCGAAGCGA
>OJBI01000090.1_pt1 | contig 27065 bp, 26 predicted proteins | sample 1590541 | NCBI WGS metagenome assembly OJBI01 (sample SAMN05416871, study PRJEB24817) | seawater metagenome | isolation source: Sea water | place: Canada:Atlantic | collected 2013-11 | reverse complement strand
TTTCTAGATTATGCATTTGGCAGCGATGATGACAGCGTTGAGGACAGTATGAATTTCACCCCTCAAATTACCTACAACCTAGCCCCACAACTTGGATTTAAAAATAAGTTCAAAGTAGGTGTTGAGTATTCATACTGGACAAGCAAGTACGGCATTGATGGCTTGGATCAAAACGCCATCAGCCTATTGTTGAAAGCCCACCTTTAATAAATAGCTGTTAACTAACATCCTTTTATTAGAGTGTTAGCCCTATTTTCTAGGGAATAGAGACAGATCAACCAAAGGGCCTTTTTAGGCCCTTTGTTTTGCCCGTATGTTTAACCTCTTGGTTTAAGTAAGGGGGCAAACTGTTGTATCATAGGATTATTGTGACCAGGAAGGCTGAACAGAGTGACCAGTAATAAGAAGTACAAGGTGGGCGCCATACGTGAGCGCAACAGCGACCGCATCTTAGACGCGGCCGAAGAAGAATTTGTATTGCATGGCTATAAAGGCACCAGCATGCAATCTATTGCCGACCGTGCTGAATTGCCCAAGGCCAATATTCACTACTATTTCAAGAATAAGGGCAATCTGTATCAGGTGGTGCTTGAAAACACCATGCGTGAGTGGAACGAAGTTCTGGCTGATATTACTGAAGACAGCGACCCAGCTGAGGTTTTATCTAACTTCATTCATGTAAAAATGCAGCTGTCGTACACCAACCCTAACGCTTCTAAAATTTTCGCCATGGAGATTATCCAAGGGGCGCCTCATCTTAAGCGCTTTATCAGCGAAGACATGCGTGTTTGGGTGAAGGAAAAAAGCCAAATCATCACCAGTTGGATTGATCAGGGTAAAATGCGCGCCGTTGACCCTACTCAACTCATTTTCATGATCTGGGCCACTACCCAGCACTACGCGGATTTTAACACTCAGGTGTTAGAAGTGATGAATCGTCGTGAATACGATGTGGATGACATCGATAACATCACTAATTTCTTAATCGACATGATTTTAACCGGTTGTGGTTTAACGCCACCACCACGCAAGCCAAGAGCAGCATTGGCAGTAGAAAATACTGAAGATGAAATGCCCACGATATAAGTGACCTTTCATTTGATAATTGCTAAAGTAACCTAGTTACTCTGGCAGATTAACACGCAAGTCACTGCCATGTACCTTTGATTCAATTAATCTAGGTGTATGGCAAGCAACCTTCCATGCACCCAATTATGAGTGCATGACATGACCCAAATAAATTCATCTTTAACCCCCCATACAACTAGCTCTACCACCACTGATGTATTGTGGATAAAAAATCCCCTATCTGTTTACACCGCAAATAATCAAGACGCTGGTAATGGCATATTAATTCAAGGGGGGAAAATAATAGAACTGGTGCCTAAAGGGCAGCAGCCTACTCTTACTTATCAAAAAGAATTTGATGCCAGCCAACACGTATTAATGCCAGGCTTGGTGAACACTCACCACCATTTTTATCAAACTCTTACCCGTGCTTGCCCTCCTGCATTAAATAAAAAATTATTTCCTTGGCTACAAACCCTTTATCCAATTTGGGCACAGCTGACCCCTCAGTTTCACGAACTTGCCACAGAATTAGCCATGGTGGAATTATTATTAAGCGGTTGCACCACAGCCAGTGATCACCATTACTTATTTCCTCAGTCATTAAGCGAAGGAATCGATCAACAAGTAAACGTGGCCAGAAACTTAGGCATGCGCGCTACTTTCACACGAGGCTCCATGAGTCTTGGCCAAGATCAAGGGGGGCTACCACCTCAATCCGTGGTGCAAAGCGAACAAAACATTCTGGATGACAGTGAGCGTTTAATTAAGAACTATCACCAAAAAGATGACCTTATCGAAATAGCCTTAGCCCCTTGCTCACCTTTTTCGGTGACTCAAGAATTAATGAAAGAAACCGCCACCCTTGCCAAACAATATAATGTGAACCTGCATACCCATTTAGCAGAAACAGAAGATGAAAATAATTTCTGCCTAGAAATGTTTGGCATGCGCCCACTTGATTATTTAGACAGCGTTGGTTGGATGAATGATCGTACTTGGCTAGCCCATGGCATTCATTTTAATGATGACGAAATTAAACGTTTAGGGGCAGCCCGTGTGGGCATTTGTCACTGCCCTTCTTCTAATATGGTATTGGCTTCAGGCATTTGCAAAGTAAATGAATTAAAAGCGGCGGGTGTACGTATGGGGTTAGGTGTGGATGGTTCAGCCTCGAACGATCATAGCAACCTCATGCAGGAAGTGAGACAAGCATTATTAATTCAACGCTTGCGTTACCAGGCCGATGAGTTCACTCACCTTGATGCATTAAACCTTGCCACTCTTGGCTCTGCACAGGTATTGAACCGCCCAGACATTGGTGAACTGGCGGTAGGGAAATTTGCCGATTTAGCATTGTATAAACTAGATGAACCCCGCTTCAGTGGCAGCCACGACCCGTTAGCCGCGCTGGTTTTATGTGGCGCCTATAAGGCTGATGCGGTCATGGTAAATGGCGAATGGAAAGTAAAAGAAAACCAAATTCAAGGGGTGGATTTAGAAGCGCTTATGTTTAAACATGATGCGGCGGCTAAAAAGTTATTTTCTGCTGCGGGGTATTAATATTTAGTTAAGCACTTAAAATGCTTAAGGAGTGCCTTAAAGCTCAAGTAATAATTTAAGCTTTAAGGCACCAATAAAAAGCTGAACGTTTTTAACGTGCTTTCAGTTTTTTATTTTCACAACCTAGATTTTAGATTTGTATTTTTTAACAACCAATACGATTGCTGCAGCGACAATAAGACTAGCCAAAACACCTTCAACACCAAAGGCAGATACGGGCTCAATTGGAAACTGATTGAGATGTTCACCATGTCCTGGGTGAGCAAGACTCAAAGCTGGTAAGCATGCAACCAGGAACGATAATAATACTTTCATAACTCTCTCCTATTAAACTACAAATAAATTAGGCTGGTATTTCTGTTTGGGACTCAAACATTTTTTTTAGGCTTTCGCTTTTACGCAACATGCCTTGCTCAATTATAAATTCGACAATCTCTCGTACGCTTTTGCCCGTTTCAACATTGGCCATGACAAATGGACGTGTACCGCGCATTTTCTTAGAATCGCGATCCATTACCTCTAAAGAGGCTCCCACATGTTGAGCAATATCCACTTTATTGATAATCAGTAAATCTGATTTCGTAATGCCCGGTCCGCCTTTACGGGGAATTTTATCCCCAGCACATACATCAATAACATAAAGGGTTAAGTCAGAAAGCTCAGGGCTAAATGTGGCAGACAAATTATCCCCGCCACTTTCTACCAGTACCATTTCTAAACCATCGTGACGATCTTGTAACTCTTTTACTGCCGCTAAATTCATGGAGGCGTCTTCACGTATGGCGGTATGAGGACAACCACCGGTTTCTACCCCTAGAATACGATCTTCTTCCAAAGCTTTATTACGAATTAAAAATTGCGCATCTTCTTTGGTGTAAATATCGTTGGTGACCACGGCAATATTGTAATGCTCACGCATGGTTTTACAAATGGCGGTTAGCAAAGCTGTTTTGCCTGACCCTACTGGGCCGCCCACCCCTACTCTTAATACTTGACTCATAATTCTTTACTCAAATTAATTTAATATTAAAACAATTTACGTTGCCTGAGCTGCGTTAAACTCGGTATCAAAATTCTCACTTAGCTCACATACTAGGGCAGCTAAGCTACGGAATTTCAATAAATTTATACCTTGCTCAGCCTGCCTCAATTACGTTTACTCATCACGAATGCCCAAACTGCTTCCCCGCCAATAAGTATCGGGAAATTAAGATCTAAACAACCGTGAATATTGAAACTCATGTAACGATGACGCCATGGCTAAACCAAATAAACCCGTGCCCATTTCATCGTCTTTAACATGAAAGGCCTGGGTAACACATTGTTGCATTTTTGGAATTAAGCGCTGCAATACTTGCTGAGCCTGAGTTTGCCCCATGGGCAAAGCTTTACAGGCACAGGTGATTTGGTTTTCACACCAGCTCCATAAAAAGCCTTGCAATGCCATTTCCACAGGAATATTGCTGAGCACCGCCGCCAGTGAAGCCATGGCCACTACACTGGGTGTTTCTAGTTCATCAATATATGTTTGCCGAGCTGCATCCTGCCCTAAATGCCACTGCACATAAGCTGAACCCACTTGAATGTCTTCAAGGTACAATTCTTTACTTTCACGAAAGGCTAATAGCTCTTCATTTAAATTTTGAAGACTTGCATAGTCTTTATTTTGCCAAGTTTTGTACATTCGTAAATACATGGGCAAATCTAATTGCCCTAAGCCATGCAGTAAAATCAATTCAATCCACTGCTCTATTTGCTGGGCGTTTTCACACCATTGAGCATCTAGGGTGTATTCCAAACCCTGGCTATACGCAAATGCGCCCACTGGTAATGCCGGGCTTGATATGTGCAATAAATCAAATAAGTTACCATGAGCATCCCTGCTATCAAGCATGTTCATGCTTATGCTCAGTGCCGTGATCATGGGAGTGTCTGTGAGCGCTGCCTTTCGCATAGGCACCGTTTTCAGGTTCAAACTCAGCTTCTTCGTGCACGACATGAATACCCAAACCGTGCAACATATCATCTAGCACATAATCTTTTTGGAAACGTAAAAATCCTTCACCCACTTGCAAGGACACATGACGGTTTCCTAAGTGATAACAAGCCCTTGCAAATAAGGTGGCATCTTTTACATAGGCACTAGACACGACTTCGGGTGCTGCTTTTACTTTTAAAACATCGCCCTTTTCACTTAATAAAATTGAACCATCACGCATCACCTGGCCACGCTCAATTTGTATACCGGCTTCAATGCCATTCAAAGTTTCTATCTTTAAACGGCCACGCTTTCGCTCATCAAATGTTAAGGCCACTTCTTCAAATTTAGACAGGTCTAAATTTGCAAGTGGCGCTTGTTCGTCTAATTTCTGTGTATAAATAATCATTACTTTACTCACAACTTAAAATAAATAATAACGCTGGGCTAAAGGTAATTCTTCTGCCGGCTCACATTCCAACAAAACACCATCGGCTTTCACCACATAAGTTTGCGGGTCTACTTCTACCACTGGCAAATAATCATTTAGTTTCATATCAGCCTTACTAATATTGCGCGTATTTTTAACCGCACATAATTTTTTGCTTAAGCCCAGGTGATCAAGCTTGCCATTTTCTAACGCGGCTTTTGAAACAAAGTTCACACTGGTTTCATGAACGGCTTTGCCCATTGCCCCAAACATTAAACGATAGTGCACTGGCTGAGGAGTGGGGATAGAAGCGTTAGGGTCTCCCATCGGTGCCGCCGCAATCATACCTCCTTTTAAAATAAGCGAAGGTTTCGTGCCAAAGAACATGGGCTTCCATAAAACCATGTCGGCCAATTTTCCTACTTCAATGGAACCCACTTCATGAGAGACCCCCATGGTAATAGCCGGGTTAATGGCGTATTTAGCGATATAGCGCTTACAACGAAAGTTATCTACCCCTTTAATTTCTGCTTGTTCGTCTTCAGGTAATAAACCGCGCTGAACTTTCATTTTATGCGCGCTTTGCCAAGTACGGGTAATCACTTCTCCCACGCGTCCCATGGCTTGAGAGTCAGATGAGATCATACTGAAAGCGCCCAGGTCATGAAGAATATCTTCAGCGGCAATGGTTTCACGGCGAATACGTGAATCGGCAAAGGCTACATCTTCAGGAATATTGGGGTCAAGGTGGTGGCACACCATGAGCATATCTAAATGTTCATCAACCGTGTTCACAGTGTAGGGGCGCGTGGGGTTAGTAGATGATGGCAATACATTGGCCTGACCGCAGGCTTTAATAATATCAGGTGCATGTCCGCCACCTGCTCCTTCGGTATGGTAGGTATGAATAACACGATTTTTAAAAGCAGCTATGGTGTCTTCCACAAAACCCGATTCATTTAAGGTATCGGTATGTATGGCCACTTGCACATCGTATTGTTCGGCCACCGTTAAGCAGCAATCGATAGAGGCGGGGGTGGTGCCCCAATCTTCATGAAGTTTTAGGCCCATGGCACCGTGCTCAACTTGTTCCACTAAGGCATCGGGCAAACTGGCATTGCCTTTACCTAAGAAACCAATATTCATGGGAAAGTTTTCAACCGCTTGTAACATTTTTCCAATGTGCCAAGGTCCTGGTGTACAAGTGGTGGCATTAGTTCCAGTTGCCGGTCCCGTGCCGCCGCCCAGCATGGTGGTGACCCCAGACATGAGTGCTTCTTCAATTTGTTGTGGGCAAATGAAATGAATATGAGCGTCCACACCACCGGGGGTTAAAATTTGCCCTTCACCGGCAATTATTTCGGTGCCCGGTGCAATTTCTATGGTAACTCCTTGTTGAGTGTCTGGGTTCCCCGCCTTACCAATTGCCAGAATGCGTCCGGCTTTAATGGCCACATCGGCTTTTACGATACCCCAATAATCTAAAATTAGTGCGTTGGTAATAACGGTATCGGGAATGTCACTCTCTTGATTTGAAGAGGCGCCTTTTAAAGAAGCTGATTGGCTTTGACCCATGCCATCGCGAATCACTTTACCACCACCAAATTTAACTTCGTCACCGTAAACGGTGTAATCTTTTTCTGGAGAAATAAAAAGCTCTGTGTCTCCAAGCCTCACCTTATCGCCAACGGTTGGGCCATACATATCTACATAAGCCTGTCGGTTTATTTTTACCATCTGTTAATTCCTTTAAAAACGTGAGAAGCGTTAGTGAGGAAACTGGCGGAGGGTAAATAATTTCAAGTTAAGAATTCATTTTTATACTAAATGCTTAACTTGAAATTATTTCTAAACCCGTACCAGTAACCTAAATCGTTTCGCCTAAAGCTTACCCATAATGTCGCCACGAAAGCCGTATATCTCTCGCTTGCCGGAAAAAGCCACCAACTCTACTTTTCGAGACTGGCCGGGCTCAAAACGCACGGCGGTTCCCGCGGCAATATTTAAGCGATACCCTTTGCACTTTTCACGTTCAAAATTTAATAAGGTGTTCGTTTCATAAAAGTGATAGTGACTGCCCACTTGTATAGGACGGTCTCCTAAATTGGCAACATCCACTTCTAAAGTAGATAAACCGGTGTTGATTTCAATATCTTCACTGGCACAAATTATTTCACCTGGAATCATCTTCATTCTCCAATAAGCGCTGTAACAAACTTAAGCAATAGGGTTATGAACTGTCACTAATTTAGTGCCGTCAGGAAATGTGGCCTCTACTTGAACATCGTGAATCATTTCAGGTATGCCATCCATAACCTCTTCTCGATTTAAAACCTGGCGACCGGCGTTCATTAAATCGGCAACGGTTCGTCCATCTCGAGCCCCTTCCATAATAAAGGCACTGATAATAGCAACGCACTCAGGGTAATTAAGCTTTACACCCCGCGCTTTGCGTTTTTCAGCCAGTTCTGAGGCCACAAATAATAAAAGCTTATCTTTTTCTCTTGGTGATAATTCCATTAATCTAATCTCCGCACTTTATTCGTTATATTTTTTAGTCGTTACAAGTAGCTTTCACTTATTCGCCCACTAGGTATTCCAAATTCTTGGTGCACAGCCTTCACGCTTAATCACTAAAGGTCTTAATTTTGCCCACAAAGTTTCAAATACCATACGAGCCGTTTCACTTTTGTGTGTTAACACGCGGGCTATCAACACGCCTTTGCGTTGAGTTACGGCCACAAAACAGGGGGCTATTTTTTCATTCATTTCTTGTTGCCATTGGCCGTAGTCGAAGTCAGGCTCATGGCTCACTATAAAACTGCCTAACACGCTAAACCCTTGAAAACCTGCTTTATTGGTTTGTAATTCACTGCCCGCCATAAAATTTAGGCGATCTTTAAATAATACTTTTCCGTCTTTATTTAAGGTAAGCGTTTGCTTAATAGAGCCTTCAGTAAATATCTCTTTGCACTCAGTGCGCCCCAAACACGTTATTTCCCAGCCCATGAAAATGCCGCTGCCATGAATGTCTATACTGGTATTCAGTTGTGCTTTGGCGCCATTGAAAATAATATTTTCCATGGGTAACCATTCAAGAGAGGCGCCATCACAAATGGTTAAATTAACGTTTTGCCCTTGGGGAAGTGTGGTGATATTACGGTAGATTTTTCCAGCGGATGGGGTCGTTAGTAGGCCACGAGAACTTGGACCAAGGTGGAGCTTTATATTTAATTCATCTCCTCCCACTAAACCACCGGGAGGATGCAATAAATACAGGTGTATTAAATCTTTGCCTTCGGGATAAAAAGGGCGCTGAACTCGAAGTGGACCATAGTGCATGGTGTGGCCCAATCTGGTGTGTTCATCAACACTCACAAGGTCAGCACAAAATTGTGCAAGCCAAGGTGTTTTTTCAAGCTGAGCAGACACTTCCCACTCCCCAATGTTTATTTAAAAGGCAATTATTAAAGCGGCGCGTTATTATACTTAAAAGTTGACGAATTGGTCTGATAAAATATGACTCTGTGACTAGTTTCAATTATCAACAACCACACTAGACAATAAAACTAGGCAAGCGCAATTAGCATTAACCGCTGATTTTAAAGCCTTAAACGCGTAACCACCTACACCGCACACCTTTATACCACCCTAGAAATTAGAATAAAATAAAAGCAATGCAAAGTGGTTAGATACAAGGAGCCAATTGTAAAAAGAGGAGTTTCCAATGAAAAACGCACCAAAATATTACGCAGCGCTTTGTAATGATGCATTTTATTTATTATTGAAGAGTTTATTTTACAAACACAAAAAAAGGCCAATACAGCTTTAACCTGTATTGGCCTTTAAAGAATTAAAGCACTCAGTTTTAAACGCTAGGTTCTAGCTTTATCTTCAAGAAGTTCTCAAGAAGATCATGACCGTGCTCAGTCAAGATAGATTCAGGGTGAAACTGTACCCCTTGAATAGGCAAGGTTTTGTGCTGCACACCCATAATTTCTTCCATGGAGCCATCTTCGTTGTTGGTCCAAGAGGTGATTTCCAAACAATCTGGTAGCGTCTCTTTTTCAATCACCAGCGAATGATAGCGGGTGGCTGTAAAAGGTTTATTTAAATGAGCAAACACGCCCTTATCTTCATGGTATACATCGCTTGTCTTACCATGCATGACTTTACCGGCACGAATAACATGGCCACCAAAAGCGGCAGCAATACTTTGATGACCAAGGCAAATACCTAAGATAGGCAACTTACCAGCAAAATGCTTAATGGCCGCCACGGAAATACCCGCTTCATTTGGCGTACAAGGGCCTGGGCTTATGACCAATTGATCTGGGTTTAGCTTTTCAATTTCTTCAATGGTAATTTCATCATTACGTACCACTTTAACGTCAGCACCTAATTCACCAAAATATTGGACCACGTTATAGGTAAACGAGTCATAGTTATCGATCATTAATAACATTATTCACCGTCCTTTTTAACTTCATTAGTGTGTGGTGCCTGATTACTCATTTGTAAAACCATGGCTTTTAAAGATAAAATTTCCTTTTGCAAGTCACTCATGGAGGGCTCGGTATTATGGGAGGCATCTTCAATGGCGTTTTCTTTTTCAATGACGCTCACCACGATACCAATGACCATGTTTAAGAAAGCAAAGGCGGTTAAGAATATGAAGCTTAAATAATATGACCAGCTTAGCCCATATACTTCCATGGTTTCATACATTACATCGGTCCAATCCTCAAAGGTCATTACCCTAAACAGAGTTAACAAGGAGATGGATATATCCCCCCATAATTCAGGGTTGATTTGAGCGAATAGCGTTGAGCCTATGGCCGCGTAAATGTAGAAAATAATAAACATTAACAACATGACATAGCCAAGTTGAGGCAAGGCTTTTAACAGGGAATTTAATAAAATTCGTAATTCAGGAATGATCGACACCATTCGTAAAACACGAAATATTCTTAATAAACGTCCCACAAAAGCCATGTCGCTTTCTTCTACTGGAATTAAACTGGCCACCACTATAATGGTGTCAAAAATATTCCAAGCACTTTTAAAGAAGTGCTTTTTATTTTCTTCCCCTGCAAAACGTATGGTGAGTTCAGCTAAGAAAATAAAGGTAATGAAGCTGTCTAGCCATGACACCATAGTCAATACGCTAGAAGGCAGGTCATAGGTTTTTACGCCCACCACAATGGCCGAGAATAAAATCACCCCCACCACAAATAACTCAAACGCTTTATTATTACGCAGCGTCATAAAACGCTGCTGTATCTTTCCAGTATTCATCACTAGTTATCCAAACCACTTTCTGCCATGGCAACCGCTTTAAATAAAGCACGCGCTTTGTTCATGGTTTCTTTCCACTCAAGGCGTGGCACGCTATCGGCTACCACTCCGGCACCTGCTTGCACATGCAATTTGCCGTCTTTAATCACTGCGGTACGAATGGCAATGGCGGTATCCATATTACCCTTCCAACCAAGGTAGCCCACAGCGCCCCCGTAAATGCCGCGTTTAACCGGCTCGAGTTCATCGATAATTTCCATGGCTCGAATTTTAGGGGCGCCACTTAGGGTACCTGCTGGGTGTGTGGCTTTTAATACTTCCATGGCCGTCATACCTGGCTTTGCTTCACCCTCTACGTTACTGACAATGTGCATCACATGGCTGTAACGCTCCACCACCATTTGATCGCTGACTTTTACTTTGCCTGTCACACTGACTTGGCCCACATCATTGCGCCCCAAATCAATAAGCATTAAATGCTCAGCAATTTCTTTAGGATCCGCCAGCAACTCTTTTTCAAGAGCTAAATCCTGTTCTGCTGTGGCACCGCGATAGCGGGTGCCCGCAATGGGGCGAACGGTAATAATGTTATCTTCAAAGCGCGCTAAAATTTCAGGACTAGAGCCCACCACGTGATGATCCCCTAAATCCATGAAATACATGTATGGGCTAGGGTTCAAGGTACGCAGTGCACGATAAAGGTTTAAAGGGTGAGCTTTAAAATCTACCGACAATCTTTGGCTGACGACGCATTGCATGATGTCTCCGGCCAAAACATATTGTTTTATTTTATCCACAGCCCCTTTAAAGGCTTCTTCTCCAAAGCCAGAAACAAAATCTTCTTCTTTCACTTCACGAGGCTGAATAAGCGGCTGGCCAATTTGACCCTGATAAGTGCGGCGTAATTGCCCACGTAAAATAGTAATGCGTCGCTTAGCCTTGGCATAAGCATTGGGTTCTTGCGGGTTAGCCAAAACAATGAAAAACAGCTTGCCACTTAAGTTATCAAATACCATCACCTCTTCAGATTGCATAAGAAGGATATCTGGGGTGCCTAATTCGTCTTTGGGGCAGCTGTCTTTTAGGCGTTTTTCTACATAGCGCACAACGTCATAACCAAAGTAACCCACTAGGCCACCATCAAATTTTGGCAGCCCCTCTACTTGGGCTACTTTAAATTGCTTTTGGTATTCATCAATGTAGGCCAGAGGGTCTTCAACGATGGTTTCTTCAACCAGTTCATCTTGCTCAAAAATCTGAACCTTTTCGTTAAAGACTTTTAAGACGCGTCGACAAGGCAAGCCGATCATGCTGTAACGGCCCCATTTTTCGCCGCCCTGAACCGATTCAAGCAAGTAAGAATAAGGCCCTTGGGCCACTTTTAAATAAGCACTTAACGGAGTATCGAGATCCGCCAGCACTTCTTGGAAAACAGGTATACGATTATAACCCTGCTCGCATAGCGCATTAAATGCAGTGGGTGTCATGTCAAAATCCTAACGCGTAAATGAATATACAGTGTCGACTAAAGCAATATTAGCGAGTCGTTGGCAAACGCAGGGTGTTGTGAAACTGGCGCTCAGGCGGTACAGGGACAAACAACACCCTGCTATAGCCATCGCTTAACATGAAGGCTTAAACTGAAACGAGCTGAACAGTGAGAAACTCGCACCTTGTAATCCTATTGGGGAGAAAATAAGCCAGAACTATACCAGTGAAGTCTAGTGCCTTAAAGAGTAAAGCACCTTTGAAAATCACAATTAGGGCACGAAACTTGATGCAAGTTGCCCAGTTCGTCAAATAAAGCGCTATTTACTGATATATTGGAAACACTATGGACAAAAATCAGCGTAAACCGGTGGCTTTTTTAAAAGCCCTTTTGAGCATTTTTAGTGCAGCTTTAGGGGTTCAGAAACAAGCCAATATGGAAAGAGATTTGAATGCCAGTAACCCGGCTGTATACGTGGTGTCTGGCATTATTTTTTTAGTGCTCTTTATTGGCGGCATTGCCACTGTGGTGAGCCTAGTGACACCCGGCTAGGCATGCTTTAGGCCCGCCGAGTGTATTCAAAGTGATGCAAATTCTAGCTATTAGCCTTTGGCCCCCCGTTTAATGCTTTCTATTAACTGGCTCACCTGTTTATTGGGCTCTTTGTTAAACTGGCAAACCCCATTTGGAAATATTCTTTCCAATTCTTTTTTATATGGTCGCATATCCGCTTCACCATACACGCCCTGCCTTAACGCTTGAGCCACTGGAATACGCTGGCATTTAAGGGTGTCGGTATAAATGTTATCCCCAGCCATCAACCTTGAGTGACTGAAATGGGGAAAACGCTGTTGGCACAAGCCCGGTGTTTTTTCATTCCACCTGCCATCCCATGTGCTCTCACCACTGTCGATGACATTGAGATCCGTGTCGTAGCATCTATCGCTAGCTGCAACCGGTCTGTTACCCACCACGCCCTTCTCTGGGTGTTCTTTTAAATTGATCAACCATTGGTCTAGCACCAGCAGAGCATCATTAATGGGTAGGCTGCGCACGAGATCTCGGCGTGATAGGGAGTCGTCTTTTTCCATCATCCAAATAAGCTGATGATCACTGTGCCCCATGGCATTTTGAATGCGCTTACGGCTAGTGAAGGACGATAGGCTATGGTGCATATCCAGCTTGTGATCTAAATAATGACGCATATCTATTATGGGTAAATCAGATAACCCCAGGTAAACCAAGCCACTGCCATACGCAGCATCAATGGCATCATCACTGCCCTCACTGCGCTTAGCTAGGGTTTTATCACCATTGTGGGTCATATTATGTTGCCCCCATAATGACAGGCGCTTTAGGGAGTCATCGCCGCTGATATGCCAGAAGCGTTCATTTTCCATATCCACCGGAGACTTCCAGCCGCCGATGTATTTATTCACCCCCAGAAACTCCTTAATACTAATGTTATCGTTCTGCAGAGACTGCAAACCATACTGCACCCCTTGGTTATCCCAAAAGCGCTTTCCAAAACCATTGTTATGGGTGCCATAGTAGTGGCTTAAATTTCCCCAATGACTCCAGTCCACTTGTAATAAAGTCTCGCGGCTGACTTGATGATACTTTGAGAAAAAGTAGGGGTTGTTAATATGCTGAGCAGGGCCTCGCCACCCATTGGTACACTGACTTGCACCATCGGGTAATAAAGTAAAATCGCCATTTAATATGCCCGCAATGCCTTGTAAGTTTCCATAGCGATTATCGAAGTCCTGCAAAGCATTATTACCTTCCACAAAAGAGCGATTTGGCCAGTGCTGCCATTTGTCTTGCTCACTGGTGACATCAAAGTAATATTCCATTAACTCGCAGTCCAGCGCATAGCTGACTTGAGTGACCATGTCTGGGTATGAATAAAGAGGGATGGCGGCATCCAAAATGCCCGGGCGATTTTGTGATAACAAGTATTGCTGAATAGCGCCACCAGAGCCTCCTATTCCCACGGTATAAAGAGGCTTACCGTAGCTGCTGGCAAACTGCTTTTTCACCCTTAAGGCAGTGTCTTCACTTAACCAAATGTCGTAATGGTTACTGGTTTGAGTACCGGTACTAAAAGCCACTGCATAGCCTTGCTCTAGCTGCTCTTCATGCTCATACAACAACTTAGAGATTCCCACATGCCCTTGCTTGTGGCCAATTCCCACACCGCCTTTAAAGCGATACATTAATCGCTTGTTCCATTTACCGGTGTCAAACTGATCAGGCTCATCCGCTTTACTCACAGGCAAAGCCAATACATAAATAAAGCGATTTATAGTGCCCGTTTCTACCCGAATTAGCTTACTCACGTCCTTAGAAATCAGAGATTTATCCTCTACTTTTCTAAAGCCCTTTAATTCGTCATCTTTCACGAAGTACTGAATTTGGGTGGGGATAGTGCAATCCTTGCTGTAGCCCAAAAGCTCATCCGTTTTATTGCCTTTCTCATCCACTGCATACACTGCAATTCCCACCTTTTCTTGGTTATCCACAATGGGCTGACCTAAGCCTGAGCGCTCTGTGGCACATAAGAATGGATAGTCGTTTTCAACAGAGAATAGAGGCTGAGTAGGGCCAGATTCGTTAATGGCAATGGGAAAAGGAAAGGTATCATCTGGACGTTGGATAATGGCAGGGTGTTTACCCTGATAGCTGTCTTTTATGGCTTTAGGGCGGTAATTTTCTGGCATATTTAGCACAAATAAATCACTGCTTTTTGGCATCATCCTGTGTTCAAGGCGATCATAAAACAAGCCTAAACTGGTGGCACACAAGCCTATTATTAGCATTACAAATACGAGTTTTTTCACACTAAATTCCTTTTGCTGTCCTCTCTATTATTTAATCTAGCTCTAATAGCTTTGACCCAAAAGCCACAAAAGGGATCATTTTATTTCTAAAAAATTGAATTCCATAACAAACTAATTACTTGATTTACAGCAAAAGTTCGATTTAGAAATACCACCAAAAGTTCCTAGAGCCTAGTCCTCGCTATCAATGAACAGAAGAGTAAGTAAGGACAAACTTTAGTATTATAAGTGTTTTAGCTTATATTGAATTGAAATATAAATGAGAAGGTTAATAAGAAAATACTTGGAAGGGTTATATATCCAGATGCTTTAAAATGGCATTGTAACATGCCAAATATGCATATAGAGCCACCTAGAGAATTGGCTTTAAATGAAATTGCGACACAAAAGGCAAACACAGGGCCTTCAATAACAGAATTAGCAAAACCCAAAAGTGAATCGTTCACGCCCCCCTAAGTCTTTACCACTTCCGACATTTTTATAGTTATGTGCTTCCAAAAAATCTCGTACCTGCCTTGCTTGCTGCCAGCCATGCTCCATCACTAAGCAACCTTGTGCATTCAAATGCGATTGCGCATTACCTGCAATAAAAAATAAATCAGCAAACCCTTTTTGCTTAGCCGTTAATGCAGAGCTGGGTTCAAAACGCACATCCCCTTGGGACAAGTGAAGGTCTTGCTCATCTATGTAGGGCGGGTTACTAATAATTAAATCAAATTTTTCACCATTCAATTCATCAAACCAACTGCTTTGCATAAAATTAACATTTTCTATTTTATTTAATTTTTGATTCTCTTGTGCAAGCAAAACCGCATCGACCACCACATCTACCCCCACCACACGGGCATTGGGAAATTCATGGCCTAACGATAAAGCCAGCGCCCCAGTGCCTGTGCCTAAATCTAAAATCGATTTAGGGTTTAGTTCTTTCTCCAACACCCAATCAATTAAAGATTCCGTATCGCCCCGTGGAATTAAGGTATGAGGGGATACTTTTAAATGTAAGTCCCAAAAACCTTGCGTGCCAATTAAGTAAGCCACAGGCTCACCAAGTTGGCGACGCGCAATTAAATCAGAGAATTGCTGTTGCTGCTGAGAGGTTAATTCTTTATTGGGGTCGGTAAATAAGATGTTACGCGAAGCGTTCATACAAAATAATAAAATAAGCTCGCAATCTAATTCAGGAGTATCTGAATCCACCAGCTTTTCACGCCCCATGGCTAATGCTTGAGTAATGGCCAAAGACATAGGGTTACCGTTTAAATATTTTATAAAAAGAAAAGGGTCTTCAAGATAATGACAGCCCATGCCGTCATTATCTTACGATTTTACAAACGCTATTTTTACGAATCTTCACCCATGGAAGCAAGCAGCTCAGCTTGATGCTCTTGGATAAGTGGCTGTACCACCATATCCATGGCCCCTTCCATTAATTCATCTAACTTATAAACGGTTAGATTGATTCTGTGATCACTTACACGACCCTGCGGGTAGTTATAAGTGCGTATACGTTCTGAGCGATCACCCCCCCCCACTAGGCTTTTACGCTCTGCTGCCTGCTCTGCTTCTGCCTTTTGGCTAATGGCATCATTCATACGAGTGGCTAGGATCGACATGGCTTTTGCACGGTTCTTATGTTGCGAACGCTCTTCTTGGCATTCCACTACAAAACCGGTTGGAATGTGGGTAATTCGAATAGCCGAGTCGGTTTTGTTTACGTGCTGACCACCGGCACCTGAGGCACGGAAAGTGTCTATGCGTAAATCTGCTTTCTTAATATCTACATCGCCCTCAGCATCTACTTCTGCCATAACCGCCACGGTACAAGCGGAGGTATGTATACGCCCTTGAGATTCAGTGGCCGGCACACGTTGAACACGGTGCACACCCGATTCAAATTTTAGCTGGCTGTAAACACTGTCACCGGCAATGCGCATAACCAGTTCTTTATAACCGCCATGCTCGCCATGGTTGGCATTCATTACTTCAAATTTCCAGCCGCGTTTATCCGAATACTTACTAAACATTCTAAATAAGTCACCAGAGAAAATAGCGGCTTCATCGCCACCGGTTCCGGCACGAATTTCAACGATTACGTTTTTGCCATCGTTAGGGTCTTTAGGCAATAGCAAAATTTGCAATTCAGCTTCAAGACGCTCTATTTCGCTCTTGGCACTTTTAAATTCTTCTTGGCCCATTTCACGCATATCAGGATCACTATCCTGCGTTAACGCGATGGCTTCCTCTAGATTTTCTTCGGCCAGTTTAAAATCAGCAAACGATTTTACCACGGGTTCTATTTCTGAATATTCCATAGATAATTTACGGAATTTATTTTGGTCGCTAATAACACTGTTATCAGACAACAGGTGTCCAATTTCTTCGTAGCGCTCGCTTAATATTTCTAACTTTAATTTAACGGAATCTTTCATGGTATCTACAAATTATTTTTAAATAACACTAACCGGTATTTCTAAATAAAAGCGTGTTTACTTTTATTTAGAGATGCCGCCTAGCGACGAATTTTCACTGCCTTTAAGGTTGGGCTTTTACATCTTCATCATTTAATTGATAAAGTTCCTGCACCCATTCCATTACTTCTTTACGCCCTTCAGCACTAGCCTCACGCATTTGCACCGTTGGCTGATGTATTAGCTTATTAGTTAGCATGCTGGCCAAGGTAGTAATGACTTTTTGAGCATCATCACCTTTTTGCAATCGCTTCATGGCTTTTTCTAATTCAATGTCGCGCACCCCTTCGGCATGCTGGCGAAACGCTTTAAGCGTGGTCACGGCATCTAACGTGCGCAACTGACGCATGAAGTCAGAACTGCCCACTTCAATTATTTCTTCAGCATCTTGTGCTGCAAATTCCCGCTGACGTACGTTTTCATCAATAATGTCTTTTAAATCATCAACGGTATAAAGATAAACATCATTCAGCTCGGCCACTTCTGCTTCTATGTCACGAGGCACGGCAATATCTACCATGAACATAGGGGAGTGCTTGCGTTTTCTTAATGCTCTCTCAACTGCCCCTTTACCTAATATAGGCAGTGGGCTGGCGGTGGAGGCAATCACCATGTCGGCTTTATATAGCTCGTCGGGGATATCCGATAACAAGATGGCTTTGGCACCAAATTGATCGGCCAAGGCTTCAGCCCTTGCTAAGGTTCGGTTGGCGACAGTGATATTACTGACGCCAGCATCTACTAAGTGCTTGGCCACTAAATCAATGGTTTCTCCTGCGCCTATTAAGAGCGCACGGGTTTTGGATAAGTCTGAAAATATACGCTGGGCCAAATTAACCGCCGCATAAGCCACTGAAACAGGATTTTCCCCAATGGCTGTATCGGTACGAACTTGTTTGGCAACGGTAAAGGTTTGTCTAAACAAACGGCCCAGTTCAGGCCCGATGGTGCCTGCTTCCTGTGCCACCGCAAAGGCACTTTTCATTTGTCCGAGAATTTGCGGCTCACCCAAAATTAAGCTATCTAAGCCACTGGCTACCCGCATTAAATGCTTCACGGCATCTTCATCGCTAAGTGCATAGTGGCAATCGGCTAGCTGAGAGAGCGGCACACCATGGGTTTTATGCAACCATTCCAGCACCTGACTGATGTCCATGCCTTCCACATTGCAATACAACTCAGTGCGATTACAGGTAGAAAGAATGGCTATCTCTTGCATGCCAGGGGCTGAATTTGCATCACGCAGCTGCGCTGGCAGTAAGTCAGGAGCAAACGCCACTTTCTCACGCACGGCCACTGGTGCTGTTTTATGGTTAATTCCGAGTGCCAATAACGTCATGAACTACTTAATTTTCTTCCCATTAGATGTCTAACGACCAAATACCCGAACTGAATAGGGCTATATTGGCCCTATCTATTTCAATCTTGCCAAAAAGGGCCGTATTATATCCATAAATGCGCAAAATAGTTGCACTGCTTGCAAATCAAGTGATCTGAGCCCATATATGTATAATGCACAGAATTAATTACTTAATATTTACGGCTAGCAAACTTGGGTTTTTCCAGATGATTTCATCAATCAAGCCCAGCCACACAAGGAACACCTATGTTTAAACTGCTGCTAGGCCTTGCTTTCAGCTTAACTGCCTTTTCAAGTTGGGGTGCAGCTTCTGCCTCTGAAGGTGCTGTCACTCCAGACATTGCCCAAACACAACCAGATTATAGCGTTAATACACTATACGCATTGCTAGTGGCTGAAATGGCTGGGCAGCGCCAGTTATTTGATGTGGCATTAGGCAACTATTTATTAGAAGCCCACCGTACTCAAGATCCAGGTGTGGCCGCTCGTGCCACGCAAATCGCTCAATACATTGGCGCAGACCAAGCAGCCTTAGATGCGGCCACCTTGTGGGTGAAGCTTGATGAAAAAAACCCCCTGGCTCAACAAGCATTCTCATTGGAATTGGTAAAGGCTGCACGCTTTAGTGAATCGGTCATTCACCTGCAAAGTGCACTGGATTTAGACAAACAATTAAATGTTAGTTTTATTACCATTCAGGGGGAGAAAATGAGTGAAGGCTCTCGAGAGCTTTGGCTACAAGTGCTTACCCCTTTGCTTCAGCGCTATCAAGGCAATCATGCTTTGCTGTTTAATGTGGCCAATCTTCACCAACAACAGCAAAATAACCAAGCCGCTTTAGAGCTTATTGACCAATTAATTGAGTTAAATGGTGATTTTTATCCCGCTTGGACACTCAAGGCACGCTTACATGCCACCCAAGGGGATGTGGATACAGCGCTTGATGCCACTAATACTGCACTAGAGCACTTTGAAAACGATAAAGCCTTCACTATTTTAAAAGCGCGCTTGCTGGTGAAGAAAAAGAACATTTCTCAAGCCCGTGACACGTTTGCTGAATTAAGTAAAAGCCACCCAAGAGACAGCCACATATTACTGCCCTTAGCACTCACCCAATTAGAACTTCAAGAGTTTGATGATGCCAAGGTCAGCCTGACTAAATTGCTGCAAATAGGACAAATGCCCGATGAAGCCCATTATTATTTAGGCCGCATTGCCCAGTTTCAAAAACAACCCCAACAAGCGCTTGATCACTACCTTGCCATGCAAGCCGGTAGAGAATATTTAGCCGCACAAAGCGGCATTGTGCAGATTTACTTATCTCTTGGTAAAACACAGCAGGCTCTTGATCATATTCGCTTACGCAGAGAACAAAATACCGAGCATCAGCAAGCGTACTTCTTAATGGAAGTGGAACTGCTCAATCGAACCGAGCAATTTCAAGCCTCTCTTGAAGTGTTGAATGATGCGCTTAAAGCCTATGCAGACAATACCGATTTACGTTACAGCCGCGCCATGGTGTCTGAAAAACTGGGCAACATTGACCAACTAGAGCAAGACCTCTCCCATATCATTGACCTAAACCCTAAAAACGCCACTGCGTTAAATGCGCTAGGCTACACCCTTGCCGATAGAACCAAACGCTTGGATGAAGCTTTAAAGCTTATTCAACAAGCTCGTTTAATTTCCCCATCCGACCCGGCCATTATAGACAGTCTAGGCTGGGTATATTTTCGTATGGGTAACTTTGAAAAATCCTTAGAGCTGCTTAAAAAAGCCTATGCTAATTTTCCCGATGCCGAAGTGGCTGCACACTTAGGCGAAGTCTTGTGGGCCATGGGTTTAAAAGAAGAAGCACTGGAGATTTGGAAAAAAGGCTTAGAAAAACAACCTAAAAGCAAAATCTTGCAAGACACCCTCAGTCGTTTGGAAGTCAATTTGTAATTGAATTAGTCCCTTCAACATACCCCACACCTCAATTCATCATTCAGGCTTAACTGTAAATGCGTTATTTAGTTGTTTTATTGGTTCTGACACACATGCTCGGTTGTACCTTTACGCCCACTAAGCCCATTCAGGGCCAATGGAGTTTTGATGGCAAAATTGGCATCACTACCCCTGACGACAGCATGGCCGGTTTTATACAGTGGAAACAACAAAAAGATAATTTTGATATATATGTCACCGGCCCGCTTGGGCAAGGCAGTACTCGCATAGAAGGTACTTCTAAACACGCTACGCTAACCCAAGGCGGTAAGATCCATACAGGCGTAAACCCGCAACAACTGATTTACCAACAACTAGGTTGGTTCTTTCCGTTGAAAAACCTACCCTATTGGCTCAAAGGCAAAACAGCACCCTTTAGCCCAGCGAAAACCGAATCAAAAGACGGTAAACTTGCCAAAATCGAGCAAGACTTATGGAACGTGGAAATTCAGCGCTACGACCCTTATTATGATTTACCCGCGCGCATTAAAATTCGCCAAGGTAAGTGGAAATTTTTAATTGTGGTAAAAAATTGGTCTGTGGATTAATTCCTACCTATAAAAGTATTAAGTAACCCATGAATTCTAAAAAGCCCCTCATTCTTCCAAGCCCTGCCAAACTTAACTTGTTCCTACATATTAATGGGCAAAGAGAGGATGGTTATCACCTACTGCAAAGTATTTTCCAGTTTGTAGATTGGTGTGACGAGCTCACGTTTAGTGAACAAGACCAGTCCCGAATTAGCATTACCCCCCATATCGAAGATATCCCCCTAGAGGATAACCTCATATACAAAGCGGCATTATTGCTTCAGCGTCATACTGGTTGCCAACAAGGTGCTCATATTAACCTTCAAAAAGTATTGCCCATGGGAGCAGGCTTAGGGGGGGGCAGTTCCAATGCAGCCACGGCGTTAGTAGGGCTTAATGAACTGTGGCAAACAAAGCTAAGCATTAATGAGCTGGCTGAACTAGGATTAACACTCGGGGCCGATGTCCCTGTCTTTGTTCGCGGACAAGCAGCTTGGGCAGAGGGGGTTGGTGAGTTATTAACACCGATGCTGGATTTAGATGAAAACTGGTTTGTACTGGTGGTGCCAGATTGTCATGTGAATACTCAAAATGTTTTTTCACATAAAGATTTGACAAGAGACACCCCTAAGTGCAGAATGAGCGCCGCTCTTCGGGGCACAGGTCGGAATGACTGTGAATTGATAGTTAGTAAGCTTTACCAAGAAGTTTCTAACTCATTGAATTTGCTAAAGAAATTCGGATCTGCTAGAATGACAGGCACTGGTTCTTGTGTGTTTTTGGAGGTCACTTCAGAGCATCAAGCCAAGCAAGTTCTAGCTCAACTACCGGCTAATTACACAGCTAAAGTAGTGAAAGGTTTAAACCAATCACCACTTAATAATGCAGTAATCAGTTAGGTCAGTTTTTAGGGGTGTAGCCAAGCGGTAAGGCAACGGGTTTTGATCCCGTCATGCGTAGGTTCGAATCCTGCCACCCCTGCCATCTTTTCTAATTCCCATCATTGAAACTCTAATTTAATTAGCGCCAGGAGCATCCGACGTGTCTAAGTTAATGGTTTTTACCGGTAACGCGAACCCAGAATTGGCGCGTTTAATTGTTGACCACCTAGACCTTCCATTAGGTGTAGCCACGGTAGGTCAATTCAGTGATGGCGAAATCACAATAGAGATTGCTGAAAACGTACGCGGTAAAGACGTTTTTATCATTCAACCTACTTGTGTACCAACTAATGACAACCTTATGGAACTCATTTTTATGGTAGATGCCCTACGCCGCTCATCAGCAGGCCGTATTACTGCGGTTATTCCTTATTATGGTTATGCCCGTCAAGACCGTCGTGTACGTTCTGCTCGTGTTCCTATAAGTGCTAAAGTAGTGGCTGACATGCTACAAGCTGCTGGTGTTGACCGCGTATTAACGGTTGATCTTCACGCAGACCAAATCCAAGGCTTCTTTAACGTGCCTATGGATAACATTTACGGCTCACCTATCTTGCTTGATGACATCGAAAAGCAAAATTACGAAGATCTTATGATTGTGAGCCCAGACGTAGGTGGCGTAGTACGTGCCCGCGCCATCGCCAAGCAACTAGACGATGCCGACCTTGCCATTATTGATAAACGTCGCCCACAGGCTAACGAAGCACAAGTTATGCACATTATAGGTGACGTAACTGACCGAACCTGCATCATCGTTGATGACATGGTCGATACAGCCGGCACATTGTGCAAAGCGGCCGAAGCACTTAAGCAATTTGGTGCGAAAAAAGTTGTGGCCTACTGTACACATCCTGTACTATCTGGCGCCGCAATTAAGAACATTAAGAACTCTTCGTTAGATGAACTAGTCGTAACCGACACCATTCCTCTAACAAAAGACGCAAAATCACTTGGTAACATTCGCCAACTGACACTTGCGGGTTTATTGGCTGAGTCTATTCGACGCGTCAATAACGAAGAATCTATTAGCGCTATGTTTCGCTAATAGTCAAAAATCCATCAATGCCTGAGTTTGTTAATATTTAGCAAACAGGCACTGATAGAGTTTGCTGCAATTAAGCGGCAAATAAAAAGGCTCTAATCCTGGTCGCGGGGTTGGGGCTGCTTTCATTTATAAAGGTATGAAAAATGGCTAATTTTGAATTAAATGCTGAACTACGCGAAGTTAAAGGTACGAGTGCGAGCCGCCGCCTACGTCGCTTGGAAGGCTTAACTCCAGCAATCGTATACGGTGCTGGTAAAGAAGTTGCTCAGGTTACTTTGGCACTTAAAGACTTGAATAAAGCGTTTGAAGATGAAGGCTTCTTCAGCCACATCGTTAAACTAAACGTTGCTGGTACAGTTGAAACCGTACTAATCAAAGACGTTCAACGTCATCCTTTCCGCCCGGTTATAATGCACGTTGATTTCCTACGCGTAGATAACGACACCATCATCAAGCAGCACATCCCTCTACACTTCATCAACGAAGAAGCTTGTAAAGGCGCTAAATTGCAAGGCGGTAAGATCACTCACACCATCTCTGATGTTGAAGTAATCTGTGCTGCTGGCGTACTTCCTGAATTCATCGAAGTAGACATGGCTGATGTTGAAGTGGGCACTATCGTTCACTTGTCTGACCTTAAACTAGCTGAAGGCGTTCAAATTCTTGCGCTTACTCACGGTGCTGACCACGATGCATCTGTAGTATCTGTTCTAGCGCCTAAAGGTAAAACTGACGAAGAACTTGAAGAAGAAGCTGCTGCTGCTGCTGCCGAGTAATTCAGCATTTAGCACTTGAACTTAAGTAAAGGCACTGGCGTGAAGGATAAAATTAAACTGATTGTAGGCTTGGGTAATCCAGGTTCTGAATATCACAATACCCGACACAATGCCGGTGTCGATTTACTTGCAGAGTTAGCACGTTTTTATAACGTGCAACTCAAGCCCGATAAAAAATTCCACGGCCTGGTGGGGAAAACCCAAATTAAAGGCCAAGAAGTGTGGTTATTGTTTCCAACTACCTTCATGAACTTGAGTGGTCAAGCCGTTCAAGCCCTCGCGAACTTTTACAAAATATCTGTTAATGAAATTCTAGTGGTGCATGACGAACTAGATTTACCTGTGGGCACAGCCAAATTTAAATTAGGCGGCGGTCACGGTGGTCAAAACGGTTTACGTGACATTATTAGCAAGATGGCCAACAACAAAAACTTTTACCGCCTACGCATTGGTATCGGACACCCTGGTGATAAAAGCAAAGTAACAGGCCATGTATTAGGTCGCGCCAATAAAGATGACCAAAATAAATTAAGCGCTGTTATCGATGAAGCCATTCGCGAAATAGACAGCATTGTAAGCGGAGATTGGCCCGCAGCCATGAATCGATTGCACAGTTTTAAAGCATAACGAATCGTTAAAAATTTCTAATTAGGGGTTAATCCAGATGGGTTTTAAATGTGGCATTGTTGGATTACCAAATGTTGGTAAGTCCACTTTATTTAACGCGCTAACTAAATCAGGCATAGGGGCGGAGAATTTTCCCTTTTGTACCATCGAGCCAAACTCAGGCATCGTGGCCATGCCTGATGCTCGCCTTGATGCCCTAGCTGAAATTGTTAACCCTGAAAAAGTCATTCCTACTTCAATGGAGTTTGTTGATATTGCAGGTCTTGTAAAAGGCGCCTCAACAGGTGAAGGTTTAGGAAATAAATTTCTAGCTAACATTCGTGAAACCGATGCCATTGCCCATGTTGTGCGTTGCTTTGAAGACGAAAATGTTATTCACGTTGAAAATAAAATAAACCCTCAAGATGATATTGAAGTCATTAACCTTGAGCTTATTTTTGCCGACTTAGAAAGCGTTGAAAAACAGCTACAGCGTGTTACTCGTACTGCTCGTAGCGGCGATAAAGACGCTGTGGCTGACAAGGCTTTGTTAGAAAGAATGCAAGCACACCTTGAAGACAACCTACCTGTACGCTCCATGGATTTAAACGAAGACGAGCAAGTACGTGTTCAAATGTTTCATATGATCACTGTTAAACCTACCATGTACATTGCCAATGTAGCTGAAGATGGTTTTGAAAATAACCCATTTTTAGACCTTGTTCGTGACATTGCAGCCAATGAAAATGCAGTGGTGGTACCGGTTTGCAATAAAATTGAACAAGAAATTTCTGAATTAGACGACCCTGAAGATGTGGCTATGTTCCTTGAAGAAATGGGACAAAGCGAGCCTGGTTTAAACCGTGTAATTCGTGGTGGCTATGAACTATTAGGCCTACAAACTTACTTTACAGCTGGTGTTAAAGAAGTTCGTGCTTGGACCGTTAAACAAGGCGCTACTGCACCACAGGCGGCTGGCGTTATTCACACCGACTTTGAAAAAGGCTTCATTCGAGCTGAGTGCACAAGCTACGACGATTTTATCCAATATAAGGGTGAGAGTGGCGCGAAAGACGCTGGTCGCTTCCGCGTTGAAGGCAAAGAATACATAGTGAAAGACGGTGACGTACTTCACTTTCGTTTTAACGTTTAATAAAACGCTTAAATACGTAAACGTTAAAGGCCCTTATGGTTTCACCATAAGGGCCTTTTTTGTATTTTATTGCATTTTTACTTTCAGATAATCAGCCCTAAGTTTTTCCAAAGTCCCTTGCTGAGTTAATTGTTTAATTGAATCTTTTAGTTTTTTAACGGAAATAAACTCAGTACTTTTATTAGAAAGCTGCACCCAAGGGGTACACTCATTAATAATTAATGGCTGTCCAAAACTGTGTTGAGCAGGCTGCGGCCGCGAATATGGGGCCTATAATGGCATCCACACGGTTTGCCATAAGCATTTTTATGTCTTATGAAAAGTCAGTAATACGATGCATAATCACATCCGCACGATCATCTACCTCCCCACTGAAACTTTCCCCTGTTAAGTACGCTAGCCTTCTATTTTTTAAATCAGCTATGGATTCAAAATGACGCCCGCTTATCTCCATCAAAACAATTTTTAAAGTGGGAAGCACTGCTACATAGGTCCTATTTATGAGCCGCTTGTTGCAGTACGTAAATAAAGACATGTTTGCAGATAAAGCACTGCTCTTAAAGTTTAGCAGCGCGCATTAAACCTGAATCACGGCTATATAATTAAAAAGCACCAAGAAATAGAACATTGAAGCAAAGGTTTATTTAGAAGCCACTGAATGAAGCGCACAATACTCCATTAGTTCATATAAATTAATAGGCATACTGAAAAACTGCCCTTGAAATTGGTCACAGCCTAATTCCAATAATGCTTCAAATTGCGCTTCTGTAGAAACCCATTCCGCCACCAGTTTCACATCTCGTGTACGCGACAAATTGCTCATACTGCTAATAATGTCTCTTACCACCTCGCTATTCGTCACGTCCTTCACTAAGCAAGCATCTAGCTTTAATGTATCAATATGCAACGACTGCAAATAACGAAGTGATGTATAGCCCATTCCAAAATCATCTAGAGCAATAGAGAATCCCCCCTTAGATAATTGTTTAAGGCCATCAAACAAATGATCGCTCATGACCAATTCTTGACCCTCAGTAATCTCTAATTCTATTAGGTGTGCATCTATTTTATTTTCACTGCATAATTTAGGTAGGCATTCATAAAAGGAAGCATCCTCTAATTGAATAGAAGAAACGTTAATGGCTACCTGCAGCGCTGGCATCCCTGCGTCTTCCATACTTTTCATATCTTTTAAGCATGCTTCTATTACCCATCGTCCCAATATATGAATAAAACCAGTTGCCTCTGCTATTTTCACAAAAATATTGGGAGGGAACGAGCCAAACTCAGGGTGCTGCCAACGAATCAAAGCCTCTACACTGCTCACCTGTTTATCTTTATTCATTTTGGGCTGGTAATGCATTTCAAAATTACCTGCATTAATTTGTTGACGCATGTCTTTATCAATTCGACGACACAGTCCTCCTAGATTATTTCTAGCGACCAATATTTTATCAATATCAAAACCAGGCTGATTTAAAGAGTGAGTCATGGATTTAAATTTAGCTTCATGACGCACTTGAATAGA
>OJBI01000083.1_pt1 | contig 27961 bp, 26 predicted proteins | sample 1590541 | NCBI WGS metagenome assembly OJBI01 (sample SAMN05416871, study PRJEB24817) | seawater metagenome | isolation source: Sea water | place: Canada:Atlantic | collected 2013-11 | reverse complement strand
TGGCGGACTGGACGAGACTCGAACTCGCGACCTCCGGCGTGACAGGCCGGCATTCTAACCAACTGAACTACCAATCCAACAATTGATGTCTAACAGACATCTAACCAAATACTCTAATAAGAGAAATTTGGTGGGTGATGACGGGATCGAACCGCCGACCCCCTCCTTGTAAGGGAGGTGCTCTCCCAGCTGAGCTAATCACCCTTGCCTCAAGCGAGATGCGCATTCTATAGAAGTTTATAACTGTGTCAATCGTCTAAATGAATTTTTTCATACAGCCCAAGCACTTAGCAGCGATTTAGGTATTTTTTAAGCACCTACAACCCATTTTTTAAAAGCCGCTATTCAAATAAACAAAACCCGGCCAAAGCCGGGTTTTGTTTATTCATAATTGATGGCCAAAGTTACTCAGCCGCCACCATCATACGTACTCTGTTTTTCTCAATAGTGGCCTCACCAATTCCCTTCACCCCTTTTAGCTCCTCTATTGAAGCAAAGCGGCCATTTAGATCTCGATAGGCAACAATTTGTTGAGCCTTTTTGGGGCCAATATTAGCGAGGGTTGCCAACTCATCAGCACTTGCCTGATTAATATCAATGGCCGTGCCATCAACAACTTTTTGAATGACACTTTGATTATCAGGCACAGCATTAGGTTTGTTAGGTTCGGCTTCAGCCCAACTAAGTCCACTGGCAAGCACCAGCCATAAAGCGACTAATTTGATTTTAAACATAACTCTCTCCTTGGTGATGTTTAAATTAACATAGCAAGGAGTGCCTTTATGAGCTGTAGGTTATCGCCCTATTTCTACGTAAGAAATTTAAACTCTTTCCCTCATGCACTCAATATTACCACTTAAGTTAGCCTTGTAGTTCTTGCTCAATAAGAGTGAGCGCTTCAATAGGATCTGCCGCTTGCGTAATTGGACGGCCAATTACCATGTAATCCACCCCTGCCTCCATAGCCTGAGAGGGTGTCATGACTCTTCGCTGATCACCCTGCTGAGCAAAGCTTGGACGAATGCCAGGTGTAATTAATTGAAAATCGGCACCACATAACTGCTTCAAGCTTTGAGCTTCCTGAGCTGAACACACCACCCCATCCAACCCACTTTGTTGAGTTAATTTAGCCAAACGCTCAACTTGCTGCTGCGGCGTAATGTCTAAGCCTATGCCAGCTAGATCTTGCTGCTCCATACTGGTCAACACCGTCACACCAATCAGGATAGGCTTTTTCTCAAAACGCTGAACAGCTTCTGCTGCAGCTTCCATCATACGCTGGCCACCAGAAGCATGAACGTTCACCATCCACACCCCCATATTCGCAGCCGCCGCTACGGCTTTAGCTGTAGTATTTGGAATGTCATGGAATTTTAAATCCAAAAATACATCAAAATCTTTTTTATGCAGAGCTTCCACCAATTGCGGACCCTCACAGGTAAACAATTCCTTACCCACTTTTAAACGGCAACGCTTAGGATCTAAGCGATCGACTAAATCCAGTGCTTGCTTGCCATTATCAAAATCTAAGGCCACGACAATCGGTTTATTTTGCATTTTCGATCCTTTGTTTATCATTCAATTTGGCCTGTGGAGGCCTAGCCAAATTAGGTATAAAGCTTTCCCACTGTTTGCAGCTTGGACAACGCCAGTAATGCTTATCCGCTTCAAAGCCACAATGTCGACAATGGTATTCATCTTTACCTGTCTGTAATTGCTCTAAAATTTCTTTGAGTATGTGCAAATAACTAAGGGGTAACTGCTCCCCCTTGGCAATAAATTCATCCAGTAGCAACCTAAAGCCCTCTATCGTGGGCACTTGTGCAATGGAATAGGTCAATTGTGATATGGCTTCATCCAAAGACTTATATTCGGCCAGATGCTCAGCATAACTATGAAGCGTCAGCGGCATGGGTGATTCAAGCCATAGATCTTGTAAAAATTTTTCAAGCTCATGGGGGCGGTGACGAGAATTAAATAATTTTTTTAGTTGAGGCAACACCAAATGCAATAAGCCAGGCTCATACAACAAAGCCTCTTTTAAACTGGCAAACATTTTCTGCGGAAACCCTTCCACCTCAGCCATTTTCGCTTCCAATAAGAGCGCCCTTACACATTTTCTGTCGAGCTTTAACGCTTGAGTGATCAGCAAATTCGCTTGGCGCCAATTTTTCTTACTAATCGCATCGTCGGCCAGCTCGCAACACGCGTAAGCCACGGATTTACTGCTTTTTAGCGCCCTAACTTCCCCAGCTAGATCTAATATTTTTTGCCACTCATGCTCTTCTTCATAAAGCGTGACCAATTTATTCAACACCTTGGGCTTTAAGGCAGAGTTCACCTTTAACAACTCAAGCAGCAATCGCTCTGCCCGATCAAATAATCCGGCATTCAAATAATCAGATGCAAGCTCCAACTGAACCTGAGCCGATAAAGATTTATCTAAATCAGGCCGAGCAAACAGACTTTGGTGAATAGAAATCGCTTTATCCAGCTCCCCACGACGGCGATAGAAAATACCAAGATTCAATTGAAGTTCAACTGCCTCCTGTCGCTGAGCCATGTTCAAAATTGCCTGCATGGTTTCGCTAGGGGCGTCGCTTGATAACATATCCATACTAGGAAATGGCGTAGATGTATTCTTTTGACGTCCCTCATATCGCCCAAATAGCCAGCCCAAACCTACGGCCAACATTAGAATGAAAAATGTATACACGTCACTCATAAGCACTACTGCAATTTCTCAAAACGCTGCAAAGCATTATCAAGTTGCTTTCTCAGTTTGTTTCGCTGTCTTTTGGATTTCCACAACACCACGCTATTGACCAACACACCCAACAAGCAACCCATTGCCAGCGTTATGGCTAACACTAAACCAAGTGATGCTTCTGGACTTTTCCAAATATGCATGTTCACTTGCACTAAATCAGGATTAATCATACTTGCTAGCAATCCCATAAGAATGCACAACACAAGCAGGCCAAAGTACCCAATGACACTTAACCAGGTCATAGCCCAACTCCTATAAATTAGATTTCACGATAATTTGAAGATTTGACGAATTATCCCTGTTGAATAGCTTGGTTGCAAACCCTTCAAGCTATCGAGAGGATGCAGGATTGTATCGAAGAGACCTAAGGTTCACATCCAATTGGCAATCTAATTTCAAACTCACCAATTTTCTCGCCATGAGTGCCACGCGATAGTGCTCCTGCAGAGACTGCCCCACTTTGCCTGAGATAGACTCATTTTGAATAAGGATGTTATCTAAATCGCCATACTCCTCCAATAAACTGCCTGCTGTTTTTGGGCCGATTCCAGGCACCCCAGGAACATGATTGGTGGTATCTCCTACTAAACTTAAAAAATCCACCAATTGATGACCTTTCAAGCCAAGCTGCTGCTCAACGTCATCTACGCCAAACACGCGCTTATCAAAGTGATGATAAAGACTAATATTGGCATCACTGATTTGCATAAATCCTTTATCAGTAGAGACGATTACCACTTTCCCACCTTTTAAACTGGTTTTAACCGCCAATGTCGCAATAATGTCATCAGCCTCGAGCTCTTCCATTTTTAAGCAAAACAAGCCAATGGATTCAAAGCGCTGACGATATTGATCAAGGGCCACAGCCAATTCATCCGGCATAGGTTTTCGGTTGCCTTTGTAATCTGGGAATAACTCATGTCGCCATGTAGGGCCCTTACCATCAAACACCACCGCCACGTGACTGACTGATGTACGTTCAATATCTTTTAAAATGGCATTTTGACTGAGTAATAGAGTTTGCTCCACAGGATCATCTGTACGATTCACTTGTGCCGCATATATGCGCCTAATTAAGTTCATTGCATCTATAAGCAGTAAATTCACACGTCTTCCTTTTGTTCTTTGTGCTGCTGTAAATCCCACAAATGTGCGTAGCGACCTTTTTGATTTAACAAACTCTCATGGCTACCTTGTTCCACCACCTCTCCTTGTTCTAGCACCAGAATTCGGTCGGCTTTTACAATGGTCGATAATCTATGAGCAATCACCACACTGCTTTTACCGATGGACACCTCATCTATGGCTTTTAATACAGCGCGCTCTGATGCACTATCAAGGGAACTGGTCGCTTCATCAAAAATTAAAATGCCTGGCTGCTTTAAAATGGTACGCGCAATTGCCACTCTTTGTTTTTCTCCACCGGATAATTTAAGGCCCCTTTCCCCCACTTGAGTCTGATAACCATTGGGAAGTTGACCTATAAAGCTTTGTAAATGTGCTAATTTTATTGCCTCTTTCACTTCATCGTCTGTGGCACCTGGTCGGCCATAACGTACATTTTCTAAAATTGTACTGTTAAATAAAACGGTATCTTGTGGGACCACGCCGATGGCTTGGCGCAAACTTAATTGAGTAACGTCTTGAATATTTTGACCGTCAATATAAATACCGCCCGCTGACGCATCATAAAATCGAAATAATAATTTCGCGATGGTCGACTTACCTGCGCCACTGCCACCCACCAGCGCTAATTTTTCACCAGGTTTTAACGTAAAGCTTAGATTACTTAATATGGGCCTATTTTCCTCATAGGAAAACTCCACATCTTTAAACTCAATTTCACCCTTATGAAGCTGTAACACTTGCGCATCTTCAGCATCGGCTACTTTAGATCGAACATTCATCAATTTAAACATACGCTCAATATTCACCATGGAGCTTTTAATTTCTCGGTATACAAATCCCAAGAAATTCAAAGGTAAAAATATCTGCATCATAAAGGCATTAATCAGCACAAAATCCCCAAGAGTCATCGTGCCATCGGCTACATTTTGAGCAGCCAGTGCAAGCATCGCCGTCATGGATATTGAAATAATGAGGGTCTGCCCAGTATTCAAGGCAAACAAAGTCAGCCTGTTTTTACGTTTGGCTTTCTCCCAACCGGCTAACTCTTGATCATATAATTTAGACTCGTACTTTTCGTTAGCAAAGTATTTAACGGTTTCATAATTAATTAAACTGTCTATGGCACGGGTATTACTGCGACTGTCTGCTTGATTGGCTTCTCTAATATACTGGGTTCGCCAGTCAGTGGCGGTTTTAGAGAACCATACATAAGCGGTGACGGAGAGGAAAACAATTAGCGCAAATTCAAAACTGTATTGTTGCCACAAGATGCCCATCACTAAAAAGAGCTCAATAAACGTTGGGGCAATATTAAACACCAAAAATCGCATCAAAAAGCTAATACCACTCGTTCCCCGCTCTACATCACGGGAGAGCCCACCCGTTCGACGATCTAAATGAAAAGCTAAATCAAGCCCATGAAGATGCTCAAACACCTTTAGGCCTATGCGGCGCATTGCTCTTTCGGTTACGCGCCCAAACAAAGTGTCTCTTATTTCTCCCAATAGAACATTAGATAAACGAATAAAACCATAGGCCAGTAACAAACCAACAGGTAAGCTCACAAAGGCCAAGGAAGTATCCCCTAGCTGCCCATCTAAATCGTCTACTAAATACTTCAAGACAAAAGGCATTGCGATGCTGGCCATCTTTGCCGCCAACAAACAAAATAAAGCGAGAACTACTCGGTGTTTAAACTCTAAAAGAAAAGGCCAAATTTGCTTAACGACCACCCAGTTAACAGGTTGATCTGGGTCGAAATCTGAGCCCATGCCACGCATAGAGAGATCCAATTTAGAAATAAAGAAGGGGGTTTAATAGTATTTTAGGCAATCCTTTCAACAATGTATGCACATCAATTGAAAATTTAAAATTCTTAAATACTAAAAAGGCAAGCTTAGCTGCTGGGCCGCGTCTATACTTCTTTGTAATTTTGCGCCAATACCTAGTAATCGAATAGATTGATTATCCCGCTGCCGCGCTTCATGCAATAAAGCCAAGTAATCATCAAAAGTTACTTTTTTATTATGCTTGGCAAGTGTCGTCACCTGAAAATCGGCAAACTTAACCTTTACAAAGGGCGCTAGGTTTTCTGTTTTTAAATGGGCCTGTTCAACCCGCTTTAAAAATTTTGGCCACATGACCTTCAAAGCCTCATCGATCTCACTCACGTCCTTTAAATCGCTAGGGAAAGTATGCTCAATACTAATGGACTTTCTTTGGCCACGAACTCTCACTTGACGACCATCCTCACCGTAAGCACGCTGAATTAAAACCTCACCAAACTTGCCCAACCGTGCCTTCAACCAACTAGGCGGAACATCACGAACATCTTGGCAATTATGAATCCCTAAATTAGCCAATTTTTCTGCACTTTTGGGGCCCACACCAGGAATACGTCGAACCGGTAGCCTTGCCACAAAACTGTCTACCTCATTATCAGAAATAACATATTGCCCATCAGGCTTGTTCCAATCACTGGCAATTTTGGCAAGGAACTTATTAGGGGCAATGCCCACTGAGACTGTAATGCCAACTTCTGAAAACACTTGCTGACGAATTTGTTGTGAGATTAATTCGGCGTTACTGGTGACGGGCAGCTCTATAAATGCCTCATCTATCGATACAGGCTCAAAAGACACGGCATATTGTTTCAATATATCCATTACCTGCAAGGAGGCTTCTTTGTATTTAGCCATATTGCCAGCGATCAAAGTCAAATTAGGACATAACTTTAAAGCCTGAGATGTGGCCATGGCTGAGCGCACCCCAAATTTACGAGCCGGGTAATTACAAGTAGAAATAACCCCACGCCTGTCCGATGCCCCGCCAATGGCAATGGGTAGGTTAAGGTATTTAGGCTCATCGCGCATTTCCACAGCCGCAAAGAAGCAGTCACAATCTACATGCAAAACCTGACGCACATCTAGCATTCGCTCTATCACTGTTTTTATATACAGTAATTATCGCGAATTTAAGCCAAATAACAAGGTGAAAGTTTGCGCTAGAAATCGAGCTCAATATCCTCTAAATCTTTTTCAAGGCGAATGGTAACTCTGCGATTTAAATTTCGACCTTTACGGGTATTATTACTGGCCACAGGGTATCGCTCACCATGATAGCGGGTGGTAAACATTTCGGCATCTAGCCCTCTTTTCACCATGTAATCCATTACCAGCAACGCCCTTTTTTCTGATAGGCGTCGATTATGGTAGCGCCTGCCAGCGCTGTCACTGTGACCGTCCACATAAATGGCTTTCACCGCTGGGTCGGCCTTTACATAAAAAACAATCAAATCTAACTTCTTTTTGGAAGCTGTGTCGATACTGTCGGCACCTCCCTTAAATAACACCTTGCTTTTAGCAACCTGCCTGAAATTCACAGGCAATAAACCAGTCACACACCCTAGGTAATCCTTATAAAAACTTTGAAAATTAGCAGCTGAAAGCGACACCCTTATGGGCTCCCCATCATCGTATCGCGCTTTACGGGTAAAGGTGGGCTGCATTCCCTTTAATAGGGCTTGCATCATTTTATTGGCCCGCTGAGGCTCTACCTTCAAAGGCTTACGAGTTTGCTTAATTTCCACCAACCCTAGGTATTCAGCAAAACGACTGGGGCCCCAGATAGGAGGCTCAATGTGTAAAGCAGCTTGGCCTCTACCCATAAGGTTCTTTTTGGCCCTAAGGTGAAACAAAAGATCCTCACCCGCCTCATGGTAGAAAACAGCTTCACCATAATCAGGAATAGGCTGACTAAACTCACACTCAAATATTGAAGGCGTCAGCCGCCATTCGGTATCCTCAACAGGAGACTGAAATGTAAGGGCTTGAACATTAGGCACAAACAATATGAAAAACAGTATACGCACACTCATGACGCAACCTTGATCAACAATAAAAGCGGCTTTGGGCACGGTTTAATGGCTACTGGGTTAATTATCGGCCAATAAGTGGATTTCTTCAGCCTATATACCAAGAAATTGCTTCCTAAGGATTCAATAAAACTACGAGCTAGGCGCAGCTTCAGGTACAATCACGATCTATTTAATCTCGACAGTTAAGGCTGCCTGTGTCTGATCATCTACCCAATTTAATGGCCGAACGATTCCGCGGATATTTACCTGTTGTTGTCGATGTAGAAACCGCGGGCTTTAACGCTCAAACGGATGCTCTACTCGAAGTGGCCATGGTTATCATGGACATGGACGAAAAAGGCTTTTTGTTTCCAGGGCCCGCCATGGAAGCCAAAATAAAGCCTTTTGAAGGGGCCAACTTAGAGCAAAGCGCCCTAGACTTTACTGGTATCGATCCCTTTGACCCAGGTAGAGAAGATGAAGATGAAAGCTCTGCGCTCAACGCCATGTTTAAAAGTGTGCGTAAAGCCATGAAAGCCAAAGGCTGTAAACGAGCCATTTTAGTGGGTCATAATGCCCACTTTGATTTAGGTTTTATTAACGCCGCCATTGAGCGTCATGACCTAAAGCGCAACCCGTTCCACCCTTTTTCTAGTTTTGACACCGCCACGCTGGCTGGCCTAGCCCTGGGACATACAGTTCTCGCTCGCTCATGTCGCCTGGCAGGCATCGACTTTGATAATAAAGAAGCGCATAGCGCTTTATACGACACACAGAAAACAGCTGAGCTATTCTCGCTTATCACCAATCAATGGAATCAATTGGGCGGCTGGGATTGGGCTTTACGCAAGCACAGACAAGAACAACTGGATAGAGAGGAAGATTAACTCCATACATTGATGCTACCTTCATAATGCTTCAATGTACCTCGCATCCATGAGCATAAAAAAAGCCGCTAATAGCGGCTTTTTTTATGCTTAACTAAACCCTAGCTCACCAAAAGGCAAGCTAGGCGTAAGTCTTAAAGCTTGTCAGATTCAGCAGCAAGATACTTAGCCACGCCTTCAGGAGAAGCGTCCATACCTTTATCGCCTTTGGTCCAACCAGCAGGACAAACTTCGCCGTGCTCTTCGTGGAACTGAAGCGCTTCAACAATACGTACTAGCTCTTCCATGTTACGGCCAAGCGGTAAATCGTTAACGATTTGTGAACGAACGTCGCCCGCTTTATCGATAATGAATGCACCACGGAAAGCAACGCCACCGTCAGATTCTACGTCGTATGCTTTACAGATATCATGTGAAATATCAGCAGCCATAGTGTATTTAACCTGGCCAATACCGCCATCGTTAATGGCAGTGTTACGCCATGCATTGTGAGTAAACTGAGAATCAATAGAAACAGCAATTACTTCAACACCCAACTCTTTGAACTTATCCATACGGTGATCAAGCGCGATCAACTCAGAAGGACATACGAAAGTGAAATCCAATGGGTAAAAGAATACTAGGCCATATTTACCTTTAATTGCTTCTGATAGTGTAAATTCATCAACGATAGTACCGTCACCCAATACAGCTGATACGGTGAAATCTGGTGCTTTTTTACCTACTAGTACGCTCATGTTTGCTCCATTTTTTGGTATTAACTGCGGGCTATAGACCCACAGAGAGAATTAAGGATTCAGGCTCCCCTGAGGCACAACATAATACAATGCCCCTTAATTAAATCCTACCTTTGATGTCGGCTATTATTTCAAAAATCAAACTTAAAATGCCAGAAACAAGATTGATGCAAACGAAGCGGTTATAATTGTGCCTTCTTTAGAAATCGACATATTAAAAATGAGCTGGCTACAGCACATATTAAAAAAGCACCTACTTTTTAGTGCACTATTACTTTCGTTGGCACTGCATCTCGTAGTTATTTTTTGGAGTAACAACGAACAGTTAATGCAATCGTCCTTAGGCAATAACCAGCTTATCTTATTGGAGCCAAGCAAGGAAAATCACCCAGCCGTTAACGCCAATGAGAAATCCATCAAGAGCGCTCCAACAGAAGAAAACATCCAAACAGGTAAAGCTGCCCCCAGCACCACGGGTAAAGTCAAAGAAATTGAGAAAGATTTACCCATTCAGGAAAACGTAATCGATAAAGAGAAAAATAAAACAAGCGAAGAGAAGACCAAAGCCACCAGCAATACAGGAGAACTAATTGATCAATCTGGAAAGGAATTAACGGCTGATGAACAATACAAGAATTTAGTACTTAATCATTTATTAAACAAAGCGAAAAGCGCCCCCGTCAATGGTGCCGCGATCATTCACATATCAATTATCAGAGCAGGCATTGCGACACAAATAAACATAGAGCTCACCAAAGGAGGTGAGCTCTATAAAAACTGGCTACAACACCAAGTTCTTAGCGCCAATCCGTTTCCACCATTACCTAAACACATAAATACCTCGGTGCATAAATTAAGCTTTGGCATCAGCCACGATTAACACTGTTTTCACACTATCTTAATCGAGTGTTTTCTTTTGGCACACCAGAGTGTAATCGCAGTAATCCATCTGGGCTTTGTATGCTCTCTTGCTCTAAAGCCAAGAAGAATTGCACACGCTCTTCAATGGGCTCTTGTGTGTATTTCTGAGCTAAGTCTAAATAATCTTGGAAATGGCGGGACTCTGACTTCAATAAAGACAAATAGAATTTCTGTAGTTCAGCATCTAAATGCCCCGATATTTTTTCAAAACGCTCACAAGATCGCGCCTCTATGATACTGCCCACAATTAACGCATCGGTAAGCTTACCCTTGTTATCCGGGCGAATGTGCTTAGCCATATTAGAGGCATAAGGGCTGGCTTTCATAGTGCGAAACTCTATGCCACGCTTTTTTAGAATTTTCAAAACCTGTTCAAAATGCACCAACTCTTCTCTAGCCAAACGAGACATTTTGTTTTGAATATCCATATTTAAGGGATTTCGAGCCATGAGTGTCATGGCTTGTTGTGCCGCTTTCAATTCGTTCGTCGCATGATCTATTAGAATGGTCTCTAAATCCCCTAGCGCTGCCTCCACCCATAAATCAGGCGTTCGACAATGTAAGAAGTTTAATATAGGCGCAATCATTTCTTGGGTGTTCAACGAAGTGTCCTTGATAAAGCATCATATTCATCACCTGCTTTAAATATGAGGTAACAATAGATTCAAGTTAAAATTTGGACATTATACAGAAATGTACAATCAGAGATAAAAATAAGGTATGAGGATTTAAATAAAGGTTAAAAATTGGTCGGAGCGACAGGATTCGAACCTGTGACCCCTTGCCCCCCAGGCAAGTGCGCTACCAGACTGCGCTACGCCCCGACTCTGCTCTTTGAGCAGGCGGAACTATATACTAAGCTTTTGATTTTGTGAAGGTTTTAGGTAATTCAGACATAAAAAAAGAGCATTATCTGCTCTTTTTAGATTTAACCAAGGCATTGGCTACTCGTTGAATGCTTCAACCTGCACCTTAAGCTTCTGACCTGGTCGAAAAGTCACCACACAGCGAGCTGAAATAGGAATTTCCTCCCCTGTTTTAGGATTGCGGCCCGGGCGCTGACTTTTTTCGCGCAAATCAAAATTACCAAAGCCCGATAGCTTCACTTGTTCTTTCTCAGTTAAGCAATCACGAATCTCCTCAAAGAAGATGTCCACCATCTCTTTGGCTTCGCGCTTATTTATGCCTAGCTCATCAAACAGCTTTTCTGCCATATCCGCTTTGGTAATCGCGGTCATATTAACCTCGTGTCCGTTATGCCTGCCTTTGTAAGGCGTCACTACGAATCCTAGAGCACCCATAAAACTGGGAGGTGCAATACTAACCTCGTAGTTGTGCAGCTAATCCTTCTGTCAGAGAGGCCACTACACTATCGACCCAACTGGTTATTTCTTCATCATTAAGAGTGCGCGATGGATCCTGCCACGTCAAGCCCAAAGCCAGACTTTTTCTACCGTTTTCAATACCTTGGCCGCGATATACGTCAAAAAGTGTGACTGAATTCAGCTTGTCACCTGCCTTTTCACGAATAACACTTTCCACCTGAGACCACTGCACAGACTCATCAACAACAAACGCTAGGTCGCGACTTACTTCAGGGAATTTAGAAACGGCTTTAAACTTAGGCAACACGCCTTCCGAAACATCTGCTAATAACAGCTCATAAACATAAAGTTGAGTTTTAATGCCTAACTGTTTTTGCAACACAGGATGCAATGCACCCATTAAACCCACTTGCTTAGCGCCCTTGAAAATGGCGGCACATTGGCCAGGGTGTAGCGCAGGATGACTTCCCACCTCAAAGTGATAACCAGACTGACCACCCAGGGTAAGCATTTCCTCTACGTCGCCTTTTAAATCATAAAAATCGACTTTTTCAGAGCTATTAGTCCAGCCCTTAGAGATACGAGAACCGCAAATTAACCCAGAAATAACCGCATCCTGAACTAATTCGTCTTTTTGGGGGACAAAACGCAATCCACTCTCAAATAAACGTACAGTATCTTGCTGTCGGTTTAGGTTGTGTTCGGCGGCTTTAATTAGGCCCACCCACAAATTAGTCCGCATCACTCCCATATCAGCTGATATAGGATTCGCCAAGGCAAGCCCCTCTATTTCTGGGTCCACCAGCTTTTGCACTTTAGGGTCAACAAAGCTATAAGTAATAGCCTCTTGATAACCGCGATCTACCCAAAACTGCTTGATCACTTGAATAGGCGTGTTAATTTCTTGCGTGACTTCTAACTCCAACGCGCCAACAGGGGTATTAACTGGCAAGTTGTTGTAACCATAAATACGGGCAATTTCTTCGATCAAATCAGGTTCAATACTAATATCGAAGCGGTAGCTGGGCACATTAACCGTCCAACCTGAGCCAGTCTCAGTTACTTGCATACCCAAACGGGTCAGCATGTCGGTAATATCAGCCTTTGGCAGCTCCAAGGCCAGCACTTGCTTAATACGACTGGCTCTTAGCTTAACGGTAGCCTCAACCGGCATGGCAGACTCCTCAACCGTCTCGACCACAGGCCCTGCAACACCACCACAAATATCCTGGATTAATTGAGTGGCACGCTCCATGGCTACGGCTTGCAACCGGTAATCGACGCCACGCTCAAATCGATGACTTGAATCAGTATGCAGGCCGTAGTTACGAGCTTTACCTGCAATTGACACAGGGTTAAAGTAAGCCACCTCTAGGAAAATATCTTTTGTATCCGCGGTTACACCAGAAAATTCACCACCCATTACACCTGCAATGGCCAATGCCTTAGACTGATCGCTGATCACTAAGGTATCGTTTGTTAATTTAATTTCTTGGCCACCAAGCAGAGTTAATTCTTCATTGGCTTTTGCCATGCGCACATCAATGGCACCTTCTAGTTTAGCCAAATCAAATGCATGCATTGGCTGACCCTGCTCAAGAAGAACAAAGTTAGTCACATCAACAATAGGATCAATGGAACGCACACCACTACGACGCAGCTTTTCTACCATCCATAGCGGGGTTTGCGCCTTAACGTTTACCGACTTGATCACTCGGCCCACGTATTTAGGACAAGCCTGTGGCGCACTTAACTTAACGTCAACGACATCATCGATAGTGGCAGCCACTGGATTAATAACGGGCTCAGTGACGTCTTTTTTATTTAAGGTACCCACTTCACGAGCCAAGCCTTTAACACTTAAACAGTCGGCACGGTTTGGCGTTAAATCCACCTCGATTATGGAGTCATCTAGTTTTAAATACTCACGAATATCGCTGCCCACAGGAGCATCTCCAGCTAACTCCATTAGGCCATCAGAGCTATCACTCATGCCCATTTCAGATTCAGCGCACAGCATTCCAAAACTTTCTACACCGCGAAGTTTTGCTTTTTTAATTTTAAAGTCTTTACCGTCTGCCCCAGGCAAAATAGCGCCTATTTTTGCGAATGGAATTTTTAACCCTTCACGTACATTGGCAGCACCACATACCACCTGAAAAAGCTCTGCACCATCACTTACCTGGCACAAGCTAAGCTTATCCGCATCAGGATGCTGCTCACGCTTAATCACTTCACCTACCACAATGCCAGAAAATGCAGCGGCTACGCCTTCAACACCATCCACTTCTAAGCCAGCCATGGTCACTTGCGCTTCTAGCTCTTGCGTGGTTAGACTCGGATTTACCCACTCTCTCAACCAACTTTCACTGAATTTCATTATTCAAATCCTAAATTCTTTTTGGTGGCGCCTATTATTACAATGCAAAACCAACATATCTGGCTGCCAATAGACGTACTACTATGGTTACGTTATTAGTTAAACTGCGCTAAAAACTTTAAATCGTTTTCAAAAAACATTCGCAGATCACTCACGCCATAACGCAGCATGGCCAAACGCTCAACCCCAAGACCAAAGGCGAAGCCCATGTACTCTTCAGGATCCACACCACTTGATTTAAGTACATTAGGATGCACCATTCCGCAACCACCCACTTCTAACCAACCAGTTTTACTGGCTTCCCATTTGATATCAAACTCTGCAGACGGCTCTGTAAACGGGAAGTACGACGGACGAAAGCGTACATCTAAGTTTTCATCTTCAAAGAACACACGTAAAAATTGCTCTACCGTGCCTTTAAGGTCGGCAAAACTCACTTGCTTATCAACCAACAAACCTTCGATTTGGTGAAACATAGGTGTATGTGTCACATCACTATCACAACGATAAACACGCCCTGGACAAATAATTCGAATAGGCGGCTCTTGAGTTTCCATGGTGCGAATTTGCACTGGTGAAGTATGAGTACGTAATAAGTTTTGTGCGTCAAAATAAAAAGTGTCGTGCATGGCGCGAGCGGGATGATGAGCCGGAATATTTAGCGCATCAAAGTTATGGAAGTTATCTTCTACTTCAGGGCCCACTGCCACTGAATAACCCGCATTTGAAAAGAAACTTTCAATACGCTGCAACGTACGAGTCACCGGGTGCAAACCACCGGCCTTTTGGCCACGGCCCGGCAAAGTGATATCAATGCTTTCAGACTTAAGCTTCTCGCTTAAAGCCGCGCCTTCTAAAGCGGCTTTTTTCTCAGAAATAGCCACCTCAACTTGCTGCTTAGCTTCATTAATTTTAGCCCCCGCTTGCGGACGCTCTTCATTACTAAGCTTACCCAATGTTTTTAACAAAGCGGTAATTTGACCTTTCTTACCTAGGTAATCAACGCGAACTTGATCCAACGCCTGCACATCTTGTGCTTCTTTAACGTTGGCCAGCGCAGCTGCCACCAAATTTTGTAAGTTTTCCAATTTTCTGGCTCCAAAAGAGTTTCCTACGAATTCAATAAACCTAAGCAACAACACTTATTCGTAGATTTTAAAGAGGGTTGATTGTCATATTCTATGAAAGAGAACAGCCAAAGCAGCTTAATATTTTTCTGCTCACTGCAAACCATAAGATATGACAATCAATCCTCAAGGACAGTACCGTCGGCTACACCCTTGGAATTACCTGTCTTGAAAACACCGCTCTTTTCTATGACCACCATAGATGGTGGAAATGAAATAATGCATGGAGCAATTATCTCCCCATGGCACCGCGGCGTACATTACGTCCCTGTCTTGCATCGCTCTTTGCCATACTTGGCACCGCGATGTACCGTACATCCTGTACATAAAAATAGGGGAAGCGCTTTTTCAGCCCTTCCCCTATTCGATACAAGACAGCTCTATTTACATAAAACTTCTTGTTAACTGTTTAGCATAAGTGGCCAAGGCCCTTAGACTTACAGAGAGGCTTTTGCTTTTTCAACCAATGCTGTGAAAGCGCCTTTCTCGTTAACAGCTAGGTCAGCCAATACTTTACGATCGATTTCGATAGAAGCATTTTTAAGACCATTGATGAAACGGCTGTAAGACAGACCGTTCAAGCGCGCACCAGCGTTGATACGTGCAATCCACAAAGCGCGGAATTGACGTTTTCTCTGGCGACGGTCACGGTAAGCATATTGACCTGCTTTAATAACCGCTTGCTTAGCTACGCGGAATACACGTGAACGTGCACCGTAATAACCTTTAGCTTGCTTTAATACTTTCTTATGACGACGACGGGCTACAACACCACGTTTTACACGAGCCATATTAAACTCCTCTTAAACCAAAATAAAAATTAAACGCCCGGAAGCATACGCTTGATCAACGGAACATCAGATGCGTGAACCTGCAACTGAGAACGTAGATGACGCTTACGCTTGGTGCTTTTTTTGGTCAAGATGTGAGCACGGTGTGCTTGACGGTGTTTGAAGCCGTTACCAGTCTTTTTGAAGCGCTTTGCAGCACCACTATGACTTTTAATTTTGTTAGACATGCTAATAAAATCTCATTCGCATTGTTAATATAACAGCAGAAGGTGGCTATTACGTTTTCTGGGCTTGCACCCAGAAATTTGAATAACGCTTTATACTGACCTAACTGCCTACTTTTTCTTGATGGGTGCTAACACCATAGTTAGCTGACGGCCTTCCATCTTTGGACGTAGTTCTACATTGGCGATTTCAGAAAGATCATTCTCAACTCGCTTCAGTAGCTTCATACCCAATTCTTGGTGAGCCATCTCACGACCGCGAAAACGTAAAGTAATCTTAGTCTTGTCCCCATGCTCCAGAAACTTAATCAGGTTGCGAAGTTTCACCTGATAGTCTCCATCTTCAGTACCAGGACGGAATTTAATTTCCTTAACCTGGGTTTGAACCTGCTTTTTCTTAGCAGCGGCTTTGGCTTTTTTCTCTTCATAGAGTTTTTGGCCGTAATCCATGATCTTACATACGATCGGATCACCATCTGCTATTTGTACTAAATCTAGACTGGCTTCTTGAGCTAACTCTAGAGCGCTAGGCATAGAAACAACGCCAAGTTGTTCTCCATCCGCACTAATCAGTCGGCATTCCCGAGCTTTGATATTTTCGTTAATGGCAACCTTTTCAGGGCGAGCTCGGTTATTTCTATTATCGCGTCTAATTGTTATATCTCCGTCAAACTAAAAATTACTGGCCGCGCTTGGCTACATCGTCTTTTAACAACTGGGCAAAATCCTCTGGGCTCATTGAACCTAAGTCTTCCCCTGAACGTGTACGAACGGCAACAGCGTTAGAAGCCACTTCTTTGTCCCCTGCTACAAGCAAGTAAGGAACCTTCTGTAAAGTGTGCTCGCGGATTTTAAAGCCGATCTTCTCGTTTCTCAAGTCCGATTGCACTCTAATACCGCTTTTTGCCAATATATTTGTTACTTTCTGGATATATTCGGCCTGATTGTCGGTAATGTTCAGTACAACCGCCTGAATTGGCGCCAACCAAGTCGGCATATTGCCTGCGTACTGCTCTATAAGAATGCCGATGAAACGCTCCAAAGAACCCAATATAGCTCTATGAATCATTACTGGAGTCTGGCGATCGCCGTTATTATCAACATACTGGGCACCCAAACGACCCGGCATAGAGAAATCTAGCTGTATGGTGCCACACTGCCATTCACGACCCAGACAGTCCAATAGGGCAAATTCAATTTTAGGACCATAAAAGGCGCCTTCACCTGGCTGGTATACAAAATCAAGATTGCTGGTTTTCAATGCATCCGCCAACGCTTTCTCAGCATCATCCCAGACCTCATCACTGCCAATACGCTGCTCCGGACGAGTGGACAGTTTTACCGCCAAATCGTTAAAACCGAAAGTTTTGTATGTATCCTGAATCATGGCAATACAGGAGTTAACCTCCTCAAGTATTTGCTCTGGCGTACAAAATACATGCGCATCATCCTGTGTAAAGGAACGTACACGCATCAAACCGTGCAGCGCACCCGATGGCTCATTACGGTGACAGCAGCCAAATTCAGCCAAACGCAGCGGTAAATCACGATAAGACTTCAAGCCTTGGTTAAATATCTGAATATGCCCTGGGCAATTCATTGGCTTAATAGCGTATTCACGCTTTTCAGACTCGGTAGTAAACATGGCATCAGAGAATTTATCCCAATGTCCTGAGCGCTCCCATAGAGAGCGATCCATTACCATAGGGGCTTTGACTTCATCATAGCCAAACTCAGTTAGTTTTTCACGGACGAATTTCTCCAACTCAAGGTAAATAGACCAGCCTTTACCGTGCCAGAACACCATGCCAGGCGCCTCTTCTTGCCAATGAAACAAGTCAAGCGCCTTACCCAACTTACGGTGATCACGCTTTTCAGCTTCCTCAAGAAGGGTTAAGTAAGCCTTAAGGGCTTTTTTGTCTGCCCAAGCGGTACCATAGATACGCTGTAGCATCTTATTGTCTGAGTTACCGCGCCAGTAGGCACCTGCCACCTTCATTAATTTAAAGTTTTGACAGAATTTCATGCTAGGAACATGAGGGCCACGACACATATCTATATATTCTTCATGGTGGTAAAGAGCAGGCGTTGAGTCCTTAGGGATATTTTCATCCAGAATTTGGATTTTATAATCCTCGCCACGTACTTCAAAGGTATCACGGGCTTCTTGCCAGCTACCCACCTTTTTAACCACCTGGTAATTGGTTTTCACCAAATGCGCCATGCGCTTTTCGAGTTCTTTAAGCTCAGGCTCGTTAATTGGAAAGTCAACATCTACATCATAGTAAAAGCCGTTATCAATAGTAGGGCCAATGGCCATTTTAGCATCTGGCCACAACTGCTTCATGGCATGACCTAAAAGGTGTGCACATGAATGACGCAGAATTTCTAAACCCTCTGCATCCTTGGCGGTAATAATTTTTAATTTGGCATCCTGCTCAATAATTTCACAGGCATCCACAAGCTGACCATCAACTTCGCCAGCAATCGTGGCTTTGGCCAAACCAGGGCTAATATCAGCGGCAATATCCAAAACAGAGATAGCAGCGTCAAACTCACGCAGCGAGCCATCGGGAAGAGTAATAATAGGCATGGTATTTCCTTTCGTCAGTGGTGACCCCTACTAAGGACCACATGAAAGCTCTAAATGCCAACCTTGCTTGCTTATGCAAACGCAATTGTACTTACCAAGTACAGCCACCTGCATCGCCCAACAAGAACACCTGAGCACAGTTATTGTGTATTCGCACAAATTAAAATTTACATTCTCTCTGAATGCAAAAAAGGCACTGAACATAAATTATGCGCAGTGCCTGTAATGCGTTGCTTAACTAAAGATAGCCAAACAACCAAATTTGGTAGTCACGACCAGATTCGAACTGGTGACCTCTACCATGTCAAGGTAGCGCTCTAACCAACTGAGCTACGCGACTAAGAGCACAGAATTTTACCCATTTTTTAAGGCTTTGCAAGCTAAGCCATTCTTTTAATTGCGGTTTTCTTGCTTCAACAATAGCAATTCAGCTCAGACTTCTGAAAAAACAACACTAGCTGTTTTTAATCAGCTGCTCCTTTAGGCGCTGGAGGTCATCTCGTAACCTTGCCGCCTCCTCAAACTGCAAATCCTTTGCCGCACTGAACATATCATCTTCCACTACTTTTATGCGCTTACTTAAGTCGCTGACTGAATAATGACTAATGTCTTGAGGGTCTGCCGCCGCACCTTTGCGTGTAGATTTCCCTCCTATTTTTTTACCTGGCGTAACCGCTCCCTCTAAAATATCCTCAACACTTTTTAGAACTGTTTTCGGCGTAATCCCATGAGCCTTATTATGGGCCACTTGCGTCTCGCGACGACGATCCGTTTCATCCATGGCCCGCCGCATGGAATCAGTAATCCGCTCAGCATACAAAATAGCCTTGCCTTCAGCATTTCGAGCTGCTCGACCCATGGTTTGAATTAAGGAGCGATCTGAACGCAAAAACCCTTCTTTGTCGGCATCAAAAATAGCCACTAAGCTGACCTCCGGGATATCAAGCCCTTCTCGCAGCAAGTTAATACCCACTAACACATCAAACTCACCCAAGCGCAAATCGCGAATAATCTCTATTCGTTCAACGGTATCGATATCACTATGAAGGTAACGAACCCGTATATCATGCTCAGCCAAAAAGTCTGTTAGGTCTTCGGCCATACGCTTTGTCATCACAGTGATCAGTATTCGCTCGCCCTTAGCGGTACGAATACGAATCTCCTTCATGACATCATCAACCTGTGTCGTGGCGGGGCGTATTTCGATTTCAGGGTCAATTAAGCCAGTTGGCCGAACCAACTGCTCAACCACTGCCTCTTGATGGGCCGCCTCGTATTTACCCGGAGTAGCTGACACCATAATAGACTGAGGGGAAATAGCCTCCCACTCTTCAAATTTCATAGGGCGATTATCTAAAGCCGACGGCAAACGAAAACCAAACTCCACCAAGGTTTCTTTTCGAGAGCGATCTCCCTTATACATGGCACCAAACTGAGGAATGGTCACATGGCTTTCATCAATAAACATCAGAGCATTATCAGGCAGATAATCAAACAGGGTTGGGGGAGGCGCGCCAATACCGCGGCCCGATAAATAACGACTGTAGTTTTCTATGCCATTGCAATAACCCAGCTGCTGAATCATCTCCATATCGTAAACCACACGCTGCTCTAGGCGCTGAGCCTCCACTAACTTGTCGTTTTTGCGAAGATATTCAAGCCTTGGTTTGAGCTCCGCTTTTACCTTATCGATCATTCCTTCTAATGTTTCTTTGGGGGTCACGTAATGACTTTTAGGGAAAATGGTGACGCGGGGCACCTTCCGAAGGATCTCACCGGTAAGCGGATCAAACATACTGAGCTGCTCTACCTCCTCATCAAATAGCTCGATACGAACTGCCTCAGACTCGGATTCAGCAGGAAAAATATCAATTACATCGCCGCGCACTCGATAAGTGGCTCGGTGAAAGTCCACATCATTTCGAGTGTACTGCAATTCCGCTAAGCGCCTTAGCACTCCACGCTGATCAATCAAATCCCCCCTATCCAAATGCAAGACCATTTTTAAATAAGACTTTGGATCCCCCAAACCATAAATAGAAGACACCGTTGCCACTACAATACAATCTGAACGTTGAAGCAGCGCCTTGGTGGCGGACAACCTCATCTGCTCAATATATTCGTTTACCGAGGCATCCTTTTCTATAAAAGTGTCACTGGAAGGCACGTAAGCTTCAGGCTGATAGTAGTCATAGTAGGAGACAAAATACTCAACCGAGTTATTAGGAAAAAAAGCCTTAAACTCCCCATAAAGCTGAGCGGCCAGGGTTTTATTATGGACAAGTATAATGGCTGGACGCTGAGTTTCCTCTATTACGTTCGCCATGGTGAACGTCTTACCAGAGCCAGTTACCCCAAGCAGAGTCTGCTTAGCCAAACCGTCACCAAGCCCCTCTAAGAGCTTTTGAATCGCCACCGGCTGATCACCGGCCGGCCTGTATTTACTTTTAATTTTAAAGGCTTTTGCCGACATAACATTTGTGCTTTTGTAAGATTCGTCGATTATACCCAATTACAGGCCCAGCCCTACACCTATTAACCACAAGTAAAGCCACCAAAAATAGCAAGGCCGTAAAACACAACATATTAGTGCAATAGAATGAGCCTTACTGTAATATAGCGCGCGCTTTCCTACGGGTTAGCAATACAAAAAACTACTTACTATTATTATTTTTAGAGGATCTCGCCTTGAACCTGCAACTTTCCAAACGTGTTCAAAGCATTAAACCCTCACCTACCCTTGCCGTTACCAACCGCGCCGCTGAACTTCGCGCTGCTGGTCAGGATATTATTGGTCTAGGGGCTGGGGAGCCAGACTTCGACACACCGCAACACATTAAAGATGCGGCCATTGACGCCATTAAAAACGGCTTCACGAAATACACAGCTGTGGACGGCACTCCTGAGCTTAAAAATGCCATCATTAACAAATTTAAAAATGACAACAATCTAGATTACCAAGCCAATCAAATTCTAGTTAGCTGCGGTGGCAAGCAAAGCTTTTTCAACCTAAGCCTTGCGCTACTTAACCCAGGTGATGAAGTGGTTATCCCTGCACCTTATTGGGTAAGCTACCCAGACATGGTACTCATTGCCGAAGGCGTTCCGGTTGTAATTGAAACCAATGCAAAAGCGCGATTCAAAATCACACCTGAACAGTTAGATGTAGCTATAACACCTAAAACCAAATTAGTGGTTTTAAACAGCCCATCAAATCCATCCGGCATGGCCTATTCAAAGGCAGAATTCCAAGCCCTAGGTGAAGTTCTACGCAAATACCCTGACGTACTTATTGCAACTGATGACATGTATGAGCACATTCTCTGGACTGAAGAATCGTTCAATAACATCTTGACTGCCAACCCTGACCTATACGACCGAACAATTGTATTGAACGGCGTATCGAAAGCTTACAGTATGACTGGCTGGAGAATTGGCTACGCAGCAGGACCTCAACCCCTAATTGGCGCCATGAAGAAAATTCAAAGTCAAAGCACCTCCAATCCAACCTCTATAGCGCAAGTAGCCGCACAAGCCGCGCTTGAAGGTAACCAAGAATGCGTTAAAGAAATGGTTACAGCATTTAAAGAACGCCATGATTATATGATAAAGGCGTTAAATGAGATTGATGGAATCGAGTGCCTAGAAGGAGATGGGACTTTTTATCTATTTCCGGACTTTTCTAAAGCCATGAATAAATTAAACTGCAAAACAGATAACGAGCTAGCCAAAAAACTACTAGAAGCAGGGGTAGCATTAGTTCCCGGAAGCGCCTTCGGCACTCCTGGCCACATGCGCATTTCATTCGCCACCAGCAGTACCAACCTGCAAAAAGCGATAACAAACCTAATCACAACCCTTAATTAGAGGCATCCGTACTATGCACGTCCATCTTGACATACAACATATCAACGGCTAACCAATAATAAATCACAACCTTAAAATGACCTTACAATTTAACTATAAGCAACATATAACCACCAAAAATTTACTGGCCATCCTAGTCCTAGGTTATTTTGCAATTCAACCCTGGGATCGCCATTTCGCTGATGCATTGTGGTTACTATTAAGCTTAGCCAGCCTTGCTTACGTTGCCGCAAAAAAATACCAAGGTCAAAGCCTTAACACCCCAAAGCCACTTAAGAACCTATTATGGCTGTTCACCTTAATGCCAGTCGTATCAGTAATAAGCTACCTAGCCAGCCCACTTGATACTCTAACCCCAAAAGCACTAGAGCCCGACACACGCTGGCTATTAATCATCCCAATAACATTAGCAATGCTCCACACCCGAATAGGCCCAAAATACATACTTAGCTTTTTAAGTATTTATGCAGTATCCAGCTTCATATCAGCCATTACAGAAACTAGTTACTTAACACAACTAAGCTCTAGAGCAAATGGTGATGAAAATGCCGTACCTTACGGCATGTTTAACGCAACCGTAGCCCTTATGCTACTGACCTATTTTATCAGTCACTACATAAAAGACCCAAAACAAACTCGCATCAGACTACTTAGACCCTCAATATTTATAGCATTTACCTTGGCCGTCGCCTCAGCTTTTTTATCAGGCACACGAGCCTCCATGCTCCTACTACCTATCGTAATAACCCTGCTTTATTTCATGCATTACAACGTTAAAAAAACTCTATTGGGGCTCGCGCTCTTATTGGGGATTGGCTCCGTTATTATAAGCGCTCAAACAGATTCGGCTTTTGTTAAAAACCTAATAAGCACTCCCGCAAAGATAAATAACTATTTTACAAAAAATGATAGAGCTAGCAAACGAAGTAGTGCGGGGCAGCGTCTGGAACAATGGAAGGAAAGTGTCTGTATATTCAGTATCCACCCCATATTAGGCACCGGCCCTAGAAGCTTCAAATACGCTCACCAAGCCTACGGCGGGAAAAAACACTGCAATGCAGTTCAATACTTAAAACAAGGCTCCTACCAAGCCCACAGTGTATATTTTAACACCCTGGGCACATTAGGGTTGGTGGGCATGCTAGCGGCTCTAGTATTATCACTAACACTAATACAGACTGGCATAAGCGAATTCAAACGAAACGATAAAACCATAAAGCTAGGAGCCAGCTTGCTTATAACAGCAATTGCTAGCCATGCCATCAATGGTATCACATTAGACCTATGGTTTATGAACCATGTCATGAACAAGCACCTACTAATATTAATACTTCCTTTGCTACTAATTTTTTACAAAAGCAAAAAGCCGACTCCCAACACTGCAGAGTTGAACCCAATATAATAATCGCCTATAAACTCAATTATATTGACCAATACAATTGTCAGCAATATCATAGAAGTAATTCCATATCTATTGTTTCAATTAGCAGCCCCACAACGACTGCACAGCCTATTGAACAAGGCAATCATAAAACATGTTAAATTACCTATTAAACGCTCCACGCCCAATAAAACGCTTAATATCTTTAAGCTATGACTCTATTGCCATCCCCATAGCTATATATATTGCCCTTGCATTACGACACGGCGAACCATTAATAAACCTTAATGCTAACCTAATATTTACAGCGATCATTACTACACTTGCCACCCTAACTCTATTTATTAAATTAGGACAGTACCGAGCCATGGTGCGCTTTATGGCAGGCAAGGCTTTTTCAACTTTAGCTCTTGGCATCACAATATCAGCCTTAATATTAGCTACAAGCTCATTCCTACTACAGGCTAATCTACCAAGATCAAGCGTAATCATCTATTGGTTTACCGCTTTCACATCACTAGGCGGCCCAAGGTTATTTATACGCAGCTTGGTCATTCAGCTAGGGAAAAAAAAGCGTGACGCCGTATTAATTTATGGTGCAGGCCAGCAGGGACTATCATTAGCAAATGCACTCTTGAATAACGACTTTTTTCAGCCTTGCGGCTTTATAGATGACGACCCTAGAAAACAAAATATGCACATTAGAGGCCTAAAGGTTCAAGCCAGAGAAAATATCAAAGAGCTAGCAGAAAACCAAAACATAAAAAAAATAGTACTGGCTCTTGGCAACACCAATAATAGCCAACGAAAAACACTCATAGAAGAACTGAGCCATACAAATATAGAGGTGCTTACCGCCCCCGCAGTGCAAGATATTGTAAGTGGAAAAGCCAAGATTGAAGAACTAAAGCAAGTTGCCATAGAAGACCTACTGGGCCGTGACCCAGTCCCTCCCAAATCAAAACTAATTAAGCAATGCATTACTGACAAGGTAATAGCAGTTACAGGTGCTGGCGGCTCTATTGGTAGCGAATTATGCCGCCAAGCCTTTAAACAAAACCCCACAAAAATAATATTAATTGAACTCAATGAGTACAGTTTATACATCATAGAGCAAGAACTAAATCAACTTAAAAATAGCTCAAACAGTAACACAGAAGTTATATCTATCCTTGGTTCAGTGCAAAACCAGCACCGCTTACAAACTATTTTTGAAACCTTTAAAGTGGAAACTATTTATCATGCCGCTGCCTACAAACACGTCCCCATGGTAGAGCACAACGTAGTAGAAGGTGTACGTAATAATGTCTTTGGCACCTGGTACTGTGCTGAGGCAGCCATCAAGGCGCAAGTAAAAAACTTTGTACTAATTAGTACAGACAAAGCCGTTCGTCCCACCAATATAATGGGCACTAGTAAACGGGTGGCCGAGCTTGTATTGCAAGCTCTAGCTAAACGCCAAACCGATACTCGCTTTTGCATGGTACGCTTTGGCAATGTCTTAGGCAGCTCAGGCTCAGTGGTGCCACTGTTCAGAAAACAAATTCAACAAGGCGGCCCCATTACTGTTACCCACCCCGATATTATTCGCTATTTCATGACTATTCCTGAGGCAGCTATGCTAGTAATACAAGCCGGCTGCATGGGTAAAGGAGGGGATGTTTTTGTATTAGACATGGGAGAGCCAGTAAAGATAACAGCCCTTGCTCAGAAAATGATCCGCCTATCCGGCTTAAGTGAGAAAACAGAAAGCGAGCCAAATGGGGACATTGAAATACAATTTTCAGGCTTGCGTCCTGGCGAGAAGTTATATGAAGAGCTATTGATAGGCGAAAATGTAGAAGGCACCGAACACCCAAGAATCATGACCGCACGAGAGATACACCTTAACTGGCCAGAAACCCATAATTTATTAAATCATCTAGATAAAGCTTGCCATGAATTCAGAGTGGATAGTGTAATTAAACTATTGCTAGAAGCGCCAGCAGCTTTTAACAAACAAGGCATAAACCCAGACTGGGTCTATACTCAGCATTTAAAAAACACCTAAAGTGTATTAGTGCAGACTAAATCTGACACTTCATCTTGAAAAAGAGAGAGTTACCCGTTTTGATATTGGTGTCGAATCAATAATCAAAACAAAAGGCAACTCTCATGCTTCATACTAACAATCCCATTATTAAACACAAAGCCGGTTTGCTTAACCTAGCTGAAGAACTCGGTAATGTGTCTAAAGCCTGTAAGGTCATGGGTGTCTCTCGTGACACCTTTTATCGCTAGCAAGAGTTAGTAGAAGAGGTCACGGTAGGAACACCGATCACTCGATGCCCCCCGTACAGATCCGTACGTGCGCTACTAACGCATACGGCTCCTACTTCGAGTATCTGGCGCGAAAACGCATCTCGGGATAAGGGTGTACTACTCGTACCTTGGGCAGAAGCTGTCTAATTCGCGGACCAAACCGCTCCCAAGTAATGACAAAACGTTGACTGCGCCGACGTAACATTTTAAACCATCGCTTCACGATTTCATTATGAAACAGAGATACGCTCAGGCTATTACCGGGCACACTGTAATAGTTCATGTGCCCCGTCAATACCGACCTTAACCATTTTAGGGTAAGCGCAATAGGGTCGTGCATACGCCTGCGCAATTCGCGCTGTACGTTTTTAATCTGATTCACAAGGCGCTTTCTTATGGTTTTACGACCTAATTTGAACTCACCATTTTGTCGCGTTGTGCAATAATGTGTAAAACCCAAAAAGTCGAATGTTTTCGGCTTTCCTTCTTTACGCCTTGCACATTGCCCCTTTGCGAAGCGACCAAATCGGATTAGCTTAGTTTTATCTGGATGCACCGTTAAACCAAACTTATTTAACCTTCGGTGTAACTGCGCCAGATACTCATTCGCATCCCATTTATTTTGAAAACACAAGACGGCATCATCTGCGTAACGCACAATGAGAACCTCACTCTTTGTTTTCGTTTTACGCCATTGGTGACTCCAAAGATCGAACACATAATGAAGGTAAATATTGGAAAGCAAAGGAGAAATTACCGCTCCTTGTGGTAAACCACGGTTAGCCGGTTTACGCGCCCCACCTTCCTCTACAGCACCTACTTTTATCCAGCGTGTGATCAGCTTTATCAAACGCTTATCTTGTACGCGATGCTGAATCATTTGGATGAGCCAATCATGTTCTACCGTATCGAAGAACCGACGTATATCCAAATCCAACACCCAATTCACTTTCTTTTTGGTGATGCCATATGTCAGCGCATCCAACGCGTCGTGTTGACTGCGTTGCGGCCTAAAACCGTAAGAAAAACCTTTAAAGTCCGTTTCATAAATTTTATTAAGGATCGTAACTGTGGCTTGTTGCACCAGTTTATCCTCAACACATTGAATACTCAGCGGCCGCATCTCACCATTACCTTTCGGTATGTACACACGCCTTGCTGGTTTGGGCTTATAATATCCACCCTGTATTCGACTGTGTAAATCTATTAAACGAGTCTCTAAACCCTCTTCGTATTGTTGCCAACCTATACCGTCTATTCCCTTCGCTGACTTACGCTTGAGCTGATAAAAGCTTTGGTGCAATAACTCTGGATTAAGATGGTGCATTAAAGTCGTGAACGTTTTTTTCTTATCCCTCTTTGCATTTTCACGCACGCAAATAAGTCGTGACATCGTATTTCCCCAGCTCTGTGTCTGGTCACGGGGCAACTCATTTACGTTCCTCTTAGTCAAGACCCTTCCCTCCACCTGCTCCGCCATTTTTATTCCTAAAAATTTTGTTCGCTGGTTTCTTTGGTAATATGGCCTCGTCCGACTTCCTGATGACGGAATAAATTGCCTTGCTCGGGTTTCGATTCACAATTTACTCTCTATAAAAACTCACGTTAAAGAGACATCATTCAGGATCTCTCAGGTTCCGTACGTTGAACATACTTGCATGCATAGGGCCTAC
>OJBI01000080.1_pt1 | contig 28972 bp, 30 predicted proteins | sample 1590541 | NCBI WGS metagenome assembly OJBI01 (sample SAMN05416871, study PRJEB24817) | seawater metagenome | isolation source: Sea water | place: Canada:Atlantic | collected 2013-11 | reverse complement strand
CTGTAGATCCTGATCCTGTAGATCCTGATCCTGTAGATCCTGATCCTGTAGATCCAACTGTGTTGATATTTGGTGAGGGCAGACTAAACAGTACGGTTTTAGGTTAATGACTAGGGGCTATGCCCCTCTTCATTTACATATACGATGAACTATTCCTTTACCTAGCTACAAGTCTCAATGAGGAGCTACTAGAGACCTCTTGGAAGGTGACACCCCCCGTATCTAACAACCAGCCCTCTATACGTTCATGCCACATCCTAATGAGGTCTAAGGGCCTTTGCTTATAGTGTTTTTCTGCAATGGCGCTGGGCTTATGCCCCATGATTTGAGCTGTAATACCAGCTGGTACCTCTACCCATTCAGACAGAGTTGCAAAACTTCTTCTAAGGCCATGTAAGGTCAAGCCCTGTAATCCCGCAGCTATCAATGCAGGCTCATAACTCTTTCTTGTTTCCACTAACTGTCCTGTTTTGCTGGTGGGTGATGAGAAAACATATTGGTTACGTCTAGGTAAATTCTGAATTAGATTACTTACATATGGTGTTAAGGGGATAACTCGAGTACCTACCTCACGCCCCTTGGTAGTAGCCTTATCTCTAATCGTTAAACTATTCCATTGGAAATCTACGTCATACCATTTGAGGCCAAGTAACTCCCCTTTCCGCGCACCCGTAATCAATAGGCATTGAACAAACCCTGCTATCACAGGGTTACTAATTTCCCCAACTTCAGTGAACCACGATGATAGCTGCCCTTTTTCTAATACATCTTTTCTTGGCTTCAATTTAGGGACAGCTCTTCGGAATTCACGAGTCTTCAATTTAGATACATCAACTAAACCTGAATACTCTTTAACTTCAGAACTCCAAGTTAGACATGCAAACAACAGCCTACTTGCTCTAGCAGCTACTCCGGGTCGAGTCTTACCCTCTAGGCTCATCCATTGAGTTATTATACTTGCATTCAGATCTACTAACTTAGTATCTCTAAGCGCCCACAAGGGGCCTGATTTTGATTTAGCAGTCAAGCCAATACCACAAGGTAGGTCTGGCTGTTGGAAGGCTTTTAGGTGATCTAAATAGTGCCTTTCTCCCCAATTTGAACGGTTTACAATTAGGTAGTCACACCATACTTTCTGAAGCGTAACTAAACTTCTTCTCTTAATTAAAGCGTTACCTAATTGTATTTCGATCCTTTGTTGCTTGTCTTCAGTTGGACTAATACCTTTGCCCGCTAGTGTCTTTAGCCTTCTTGCTTCATTTCGAGCATCATTAAGATCACCTGTAGCATCTCCTATAACACCTTTCTTAGTTTTACCATTTACTGTTGCTCTAAATACATAACTCTTTTTACCAGATGCAAAAGCTCTAACTCCAAACCCTCGTTGCAATGAATCCCACAAGAAAGTTTCTTTAAGGTTACGAGGACATACAAGAGTATCTATTCTTGCTCTGGTTAAATTTACTTGCTTTGACATTTCATTACTCAATCAATTATCAGGCTTAAGCCCACGGAACAACTACGGAACAAATTGCAGCCCGTTTATCGATTAATTGAGTCAGATTGAATTCAACTGGAAAGGTTAACCACCAGTGTTTATGAGCCTTACGCGTTAAGGGCCTGTAGCTCAGTTGGTTAGAGCAGCGGACTCATAATCCGTTGGTCGCGAGTTCGAGTCTCGCTGGGCCCACCAACCAAATTCAAGATCCTCGTAGGTTAACGCTTACGGGGATTTTTTATGCCTGCTATGAAGTACTCTTTCTAAAGTTAACTCTTCAACTTTAAACGCATCTAAAAATTTTCGCTCAAATGTACCGGACTAGGACCGGAGACCTTGCCAATCTATTTACCCACCCCTTCTATTTCTCTAATTAATTTCTAATATTAAAATATTCAAATATATTTACCCTAACCAGATACATCCCCTGAAAATTTTTGAGCTGAACACAGTACAAAAAACAGACAAGCCACCACGGTCGCCATTTCTAAAACTTCGACCTAAATCCGTGAAATTCATCCAGATGAACCGCCATACGACCGTTGCGTCGACGACGTCGCTAAATTGAATGGTGAATGTCTTGGGGGGAGTGAGCATTGGCTTAGTCTAGAGCTGGGGATAACTCGACTGGGTAGTTCTGGGCCCACGGATTAGGGATATTTGATACTGGCCCTATATTGAGTCATTCAATTTATTACACAAACAATTTACCTGATATAATTCTTTCAATCTTCTCGATACAGCAATGGATTGATGCCTTCTTTGTATAGTAGGAGCATCGAATTAAGGATAATTACCAGTGAACAAAATGTTCAAACACTCCCTATATACCTCACATTTTAAATTCTTAATTCTCACATTTTTGATAACTGTACTCTCAGCCTGTGGAAGCGATACAAATACAGATAACACGCCCCCAATTATCACTATCATTGGGGGTAATCCACTTACAGTTATTCAAGGGGATAACTACATTGACGAAGGCGCTACGGCAAATGATGACGTTGATGGAGAAGTAGCTGTTTCTATCAATGGCTCCGTTGATACAAGCACTCTTGGTGAACACACCATCACTTATACTGCAATGGATAAAGCCAATAATATAGCCACGTCAATTCGGATTGTTTCAATACTTACTGCCGATATTACCCCACCGACTCTCACCCTCATTGGTGAACCCTCACTTAATCTATTCATAAATGATTCCTATGTAGAGCAAGGCGCTATTGCAACAGACAATCGAGACTCTGATTTAAACATCATAATTACTGGAAGTATTAATACCGCAGTTGAAGGTGATTACCTTATTACATATTTAGTAACTGACAGTTCAGGAAATTCAAGCAGCGTTACAAGGCTCATTTCAATTACCCTCCCTGATACCACTCCACCAGTTATAACTTTAAATGGAGCCAGTTCTATTAGGCTACTTCTAAATGACACATATGTTGAAGAAGGTGCTACAGCAACAGACAACCTAGACCCAACTGTTGAGATCACCACCACCGAAAATATTGATAACTCTACAGTAGGTGAGTACATAGTCACTTATACCGCTATAGATAATTCAGGTAACTCAAGTTCCATTGTTAGAACAATATCAGTTGAACCTCCTAAGCCCTTCATTACGACTTGGAATACCAATATCGAAAGTGAAGATGAAGAAGAAAATAGACAAGTTACAATATTTACACACGGAGAAGGCTATAACTATCAAATTAGCTGGGGAGATGGTCTAGTTGATGAGAATATTACTGGGGATATTACTCACACATATGCAACAGCAGGTACCTACACAGTTTCAATTAATGGTCATTTCCCACAAATAATAAATAATTCAATCAATGAAAATAAAAAGCTAAAATCTATCGAACAGTGGGGGGATATTAAATGGCTCTCAATGAGAAGAGCTTTTTATAAAACTTCAGATCTCGCAGTTAACGCTACTGATTCACCAGACTTGTCACGTGTCTCTGATATGAGTGCCATGTTTTCCGGAGTTAATGGGTTTAGTGCAGTACAAGAACACTGGGACTGGGACGTTGCAACTGTAACAAAGATGGATTCTTTATTTAGTTTCAATGGAGGCTTCAATCAAAACATCAGTAATTGGAATGTTTCATCTGTCACCGACATGGACAATATGTTTAGTAACGCATTGTCCTTTAACCAAGCCTTAAGCAATTGGAATGTATCATCTGTAACTACTATGAGATATATGTTTGATAATGCCGCTCTATTTGATCAAGATATTTCTAACTGGAATGTCTCATCAGTAACAGATATGCAAGGGATGTTTTGGGATGCTAGAAGTTTTAATCAACATATCGGAAAATGGCACACCGTGTCGGTAACAGATATGGGTGCAATGTTTTATGGGGCTGTGTTATTTAACCAAAATATTAGTGACTGGGATGTATCATCCGTAACAGATACAAACTACATGTTTGAAGGGGCCAGTAATTTCAACCAGAACTTAAATACATGGAATGTATCCTCCGTAACCAATATGAAACAAATGTTTAAAAAAGCAAAAACCTTCAATGGAAAAGTATCCGATTGGGATGTCTCTTCCGTTACAGATATGTCCGATATGTTTAGAAATGCAACTGCATTCAATCAAAACTTAAATAACTGGAATACTACCTCTGTCACCATGCTAAGCTATATGTTTTCCGAAGCAACTTCCTTTAATGGGGATATATCTGACTGGAAAGTATCATCTGTTAAAGACATGTCATTTATGTTTCATGAAGCAGAAAGCTTCAATCAAGATATTAGTATGTGGAATGTATCCTCTGTAGAAAACATGGGGCATATGTTTAAAAATGCTAGAAGTTTTAACCAAGATATCGGCAATTGGAACGTATCTTCTGTAAATGATGTAGCTTCAATGTTTTCATGCGTTCCGCCAGAGTTTTCTTTACCAATAGGCTGTGTATTTGATCAAAACTTGGGTTCCTGGGACATATCTTTAATTACAGGCTGGAACTTCACTGGTTTTTTAAGTGGCCAGAAACTATCAGTAGAGAACTATGACGCGATGCTTATTGGCTGGAGCCAGCTTAATGTTCAGGAAAACGTTTCCTTATATGGCGGTTATAGTAAGTATTCAAATGCTTCAGTGAGTGCAAGAGAAGTTCTTAGGGAAACCTTTTCTTGGTCATTTATTGATAGAGGCCTTGAGCCATAGTTAAAAATAATTCTGATGTAGCGTCCTTGGCTTCAAGGACCAACTCTGGAAATGAGAAGGCCTCCAATTACACCTTTTTACTTTTTTGGACTGGAGCTTGAATAGGGTTTCGTAATTTTTAGTGACTGTAGCGAGAAGTGAATTCAGGTAGCTTTAATTTCTTAATTATAAAGAAGAGAGCAATAGTTAGAGCAGCCCAGTATCCCTACGACTCATAATCCGTTGGTCGTGAGTGCTAGTCTCGCTGGGCCCACACCCAAATTCAAGATCCTCGTAGGTTAACGCTTATGGGGATTCTTTATGTCTAATAGAAGGTGACTTATCTAAAGTTGATCATCAGTCTTAAACTAATTGAAGCTTTTCACTTAAATGAACTGCCACAGATCCAGAGCCTCGACGACATAGCTAAACAGGGAGGCACATATTGAGATGATCGAAATTAACAGGATTAAAGCTAGGGGGGGGATCTCACTGGGCTATGTCTAGGCCCGCGAACTAGTAATAATTGAGAGTTAGTATATGTGCCAATGTGAATTTCCTTTACAAGCCATCACCTTCTTCCAGCCACGTCTTAAATATTTTGTCAGATTCACCGCTTCCCTGAAGAATTTGAATTTCATGATTTATCTTTGTATAAAGCTCATAAGCTCTAGGGGATGTTTTTGATATAAAGGCGTGAAAAGTGGTCGTGCCTGCCCAAGGAATTTTTATAGCTGAAATAACTTCTGAATAGTCATACACACCATACTTTTTCCCAGCCAAAATAGGCTCCATAGGAGATGGGAAAAAATCACATTTTTCATAGGAAATTTTTTTCAAAACATGAGCTAAGCCTTGAGCGGCTGTATCTATATTGTTCGTCACACCCAACTTCCTATACATTGTGTAGTTATAACCTAGAATACCGCAGATTTTATAGTCTTTAAGATCAGCTGGTGAATCAATCTTAGGAGGGGTTTTAAACCTTTCAGTAGAATAGAACAAGCCTTGATGAGTTTTATAAAGTGCAGAAGTAATAAAATATTTTTCAGCCCGATCTTCGTTATATGATCCATTCGTAAAAGCTTCAAATTTTTTATATTTATCAAAATGAGTCACTTCATAAAGACAGCGTTTCCAAGGCCCCATCGTTGTAGAATGCTTAAGGCCAATTCTTTTAAAAACTTCTTTGAATAATTCAACTGTGGCGCCCATCACTACAGACTTATCAACCTTACCGTTTTCCCTTTTAAAATAAATATAAGGAGGCCACTCACCGTCATGATAGCAAAGCCTTACATCGTCACTTCCTAGCGCTTCGAATGCGCTTGTAAGAGTTAAAGCTGCGATTAAAGAATATTTAATAAAATTCCAGTTATGGGGTTTAGTCATAATCTTACTTTCAGTTTTAAATATTAGTTTAGTTGATATTTAAATAAGCACTATCAAGTCTAAAAAGAAGTGCTTTGTCTTGAATGACTTGGCAGTCGAAGATATTTTTTATGGGTAACCACAAGCGTGTAAAATTAAAGCATGGCATAAGACTTGTATGCACCTATGGTATGACAAAGCTCAGCCACTTCATCACTACTTTTACTCTAGCCTTATTATTCACGGCCAATCCTACCCATGGGGCCGATGAAGACACAGATACCGCCTTGCAAGGCGACACAGATGACCCGAATATTACGACCACTGATCCTGCCAGTACCCCTGAAGATGCCACTGAGCCTGAGTCACAAGACGATGTGGCCGCTGATGACCCTGAAGATGAAGCTTCCTTAAACGATTCTGAAGCGCAAACCGCACAAGAAGTCATTCCCCATGTTATCCCCAACCCAGGTACGCGCCGCATTCAAGAAGTGCTTAAACACTTAAATCTGTTTCAACGCGACGAAGAAGTCATTAAATTTGGTGACGAAGAATCCACCTTAAGCGGCCTGTATTTACCTGAAAATACCGGCACCCCACAGGGGGGAATTTTAATACTGCACGATATCGAAGAGCACGCTCATTGGCCGCAAACCGTGGGGCCATTAAGAGAATATTTACCCGACTACGGCTGGAACACATTAAGTTTATTTTTTGAAGATTACCTTCGGCGCCCATTGCCAGTGAAAGAAATCATCCCTCCAGACGATACCCCACTAGAGAATGACGCCAGTGAAGAAGGTGCCCTCGCACAAGATGCTGCGCTGCTGGAAACTGAATTAGAAAACACCGAAAATGAAGAAACAGCCAGTGAAGAAATTGAAGATCAGAATTTCACCGATGAACCCACCGATTCGTTATCTGAAATTGCCCAGTCACTGGATGGGCTGCCCACCTTAAATACACAAGACAGTATCACCCAACCTAAAGACCCCGAGCTTTCAAGCGAAGAGCAATTTCTAAAAGACATGCAAATGCGTGTAGAGGATGGCTTGCGGCAATTAAATACATTAGGACAATTTAACCTAGTAATCATAGCCCATGGCTTAAGCGCCAACTGGGCGGCGGCCACACTTAACGAACGGTTTAAAAATACTCCTGGAGTACGTGGCTATGCACTGGTATTAGTTAATGCTAAGGCCAGTAGTTACCCTGTGTATGATCTAAATGAACAACTGGCACAATTAAAAATTCCCATGTTGGATATTGTTACCAAACTCAACAAAGGGGAAAAACGCTTAATGATCAATCGTCGAAATGCCATTACCCGCAAACAAAATAAACAGTATATTCAAATTCAATTACCCGAAATTCATACCAATCTAAAAGGCAAGGTCAACATGCTTACCCGTCGTGTTCGAGGTTGGTTGAAAACCCATGCCGCTGGAGAAGAAGTCGATGTGGTGGTTAAAAATTAGAATGTATTAAAACGAAAAAACGCTTTAATAAAGTAACTGCACTCTTGGGCTAAAAACTTAATAGGGTCCGGGCCTCTTGAGTTTGAGCAATTTTTTTCCGGTCAAATACATTACGAATTGAAAAGAATATATACACTTTATTATATTGCCAGTTCAGCGCATCACTGCCTAACAGAGTGATATCCATCACATGGTATTCGGGCACCGCTTCTATATAAGTATTTGAACTCTCATCTTTTCTTTTAACTATACAGATATATTTAACAAGGAAATCAATGCCCAAAGCTATTAACACTAAGTAGCTTTGGGCTTATACAGAGGAAGTAATTTCAGGCGTTACTTTCTTTTTTTTCCTTTAGAGTGGTCTGTTTCTAACATGGCTTTAAACTTCTGTTTTTGCTGAGTATTTAAAATATTATAAATGTATTGCATGTGCTCTAACCGGGCAAGCGTGGTGGTTTTGGCCATTTCAGCGGCCTCATTGGCAAGGCTGTTGGCAGCAGCGCTTGAATAGTTATCTAGTAGTGCAATGCCTTTATCCTTTAGGGCGCGCCTATCTGTCATGGTGCTTTTATTTTGGTTACGCTTTTCAGCTTTTAGGGCTTTTAATTGCTCGGTTTGCTCGGCGGATAAGTTGAGTTTTTTGGCCAGTTTATCCACCCCGCCTATATGGCTATTGTTGCCACCACCTGCTTGGGCCCCCGTAGCCATAACGGTACACATAAACAGTACAGTGGTGATTCGTTGAATCAACATAATGCTTTTCCTTTCATTGTCTTTACAAGCAGTATAATGAGGCAAATATTATTAACCGCTAAGCTTGGGAAAAGTCCGGTAAAGAGGCGGTAAAGTAACGTAAAGTTAATGGTTTGCCCAAGATAACACTTGAATTTTATTGGTGTCAGCAGACAATAACCCCATGAAAAAAATACTTCTTGTAGATGATGACCAAGCCCTTTCTGAACTGTTATGTGAATACCTAACCGAGGAAGGATACGTCAGTACCCCCGCTTTAACGGGCACCCAAGGCCTGTCTTTGGCCCAAACCCAACAATTCGACCTGATCGTACTGGATATTATGCTGCCGGGTATGAACGGCATTGAGGTGCTAAAACAGCTGCGCCATGAAGATGTGAGCACCCCTATTTTAATGCTCACCGCCAAAGGTGGAGACGTGGATCGAATTTTAGGTTTGGAATTGGGGGCCGATGATTATGTACCCAAGCCTTGCAACCCACGTGAATTATTAGCGCGCATTAAAGCTATCTTGCGACGCAGCCAACAAGTGGTACAAGCACAGGGCTCGCTCACCATATACAGTGCTCGCATGGAAGCCTTGTACAAACAAACCAAATTAAATTTAACCGGTGCTGAATTTAAAATGCTTGAACTGTTAAACCAAAGTTTGGGCAACATTATTAATAAAGAAGTATTGTGCGAACAAGCACTGGGCAGAAAGCTTACCCGCTATGACCGCAGTGTTGACGTGCATGTAAGTAACTTAAGAAAAAAACTGGTCGATGCCGGCGCGGGCAATGACATCATTGTTAATCAAAGAGGTACCGGTTACCTGCTAAAGCCTGAATAATATGTCAAACCATCTTGGCCTTACCGGGCGTATTTTAATTAGTTTTTGGCTCACGCTATTATTAGTTGTGAGCTTTATGGCCATCATTTTTTATATTGATAGAAATGACAACACCCTATTAAAAATCCCTCAAGTACCCCTTCATGATGAGCTAACCCAAAAGCTTATTAACCAGCCTTTTAAAGAAGTGCGCAAGTGGTATAAGAATCAAGACAAGCACGACCAACGAAACCTGTTTGTAATTTATCGTGGCCACGAAATACTGCACCGTGAATTACCTCGGCCGTTAAAATATATGGCCCGTCGCTTGTCTAAATCACAGCCTTTTATTTCTCACCATAAATTTAATAACGCTTTTTTTGCGCGCTTATTGCTGCTGCCTAACGGTGAAAAAATGGCAGTGTTTATTCGTAATAAATCAGCCCGCCCACCCCTGCACCGTGTAGTGGCCGATAACCTAGTATGGGTAATATTAATTACCCTAGCCATTAGTGGTTTAATCAGTTATTTACTGGCGCATTTCATTAGTAAACCCATTTTATTGTTACGCCAAACCACACAAAATTTTGCCTCAGGTGATTTATCCAGTCGAGTGTTACCCAAACTGAAAAAGCGCCAAGACGAAGTGTATTTATTGGGGCAAGATTTTGATCACATGGCTGAAAAGCTCGAAAAGAGCATTTCAAGCCATAAGCACCTAATTCAAGATATTAGTCATGAGTTACGCAGCCCAGTGGCGCGCTTACAATTGGCCTTAGAGCTCACCAAAAAACATTTAAACATTAGCGATGAGCAACCCGATATTTTGCGCATTGAAAGAGAATGCGAACAAATAAATAGCATAATTAATACCCTATTGAATTTACCCGCCTACGAATTAGATCCACAACTGGCCTTACAAGACAGTGTAGATGTGGCCGAGTTTTTAGAAGCGGTTTGTGAGGATATGAACTTTGCTAATTCAATCAAACCCATTCACTTTGAGTCGCACCTTCAAGAAGACATAATTTTACAAGCCAATAGCCAATTATTAAGAAGCGCCATTGAAAATATTCTTAAGAATGCACAACTCTATCACGACGCCAACACGCCCATTGAATTAAGCCTGACAAAAGAAGGTCAAAATCTTGTTATAGAGTGCTGTGATAAAGGCCCTGGCATTAGCGAAAATATGCTGCAGGACATATTTAAACCCTTTTACCGCTTAGATGCTGCAAGAGATCGCGCCAGCGGCGGCCACGGCTTAGGGCTAGCCATTAGTAAACGTGCTGTAGAGCTACACAGAGGCGAGATTGTGGCGGGTAACCTGCCCACCGGCGGCCTGTGTATAAAAATCACCATTCCTTGCGCCTTATAAGTCATCTCGCTCACCCAATAGCCCAATTAAACGTGAAATTAATTGGGCAAACTCCGCCTCATGCACCTACACTTTAATTAGATTAATAGCTAATTGAACGCCATGAATACCGACTTACGCTACCAATTTACATTGCCAGACCAGTCTACCCTAGAGTACCTATTTGAGCTTGATGGCGAGCGCTATATATTGCAAAACCAAAATCGCGAGCCACCCCCTTGGAGCGAGCTTCACTGCCAGCAATGTGCTCATTGTCCTTATAAGGAAGGCAATGGCCCAACCTTTTGCCCTGCTGCCCGGCAGTTATCCTTGGTAGTGGAAGATGTAAACGAATTAATGAGTTACGACAAAGTTGAAATGCGCGTGGAAACCAGCCAGCGCACCCTAATCCAGCAAGCCAGTGTGCAAGAAGCCGTAGGCTCTTTGTTGGGGTTGTTATTTGCCAGCTCTGGGTGCCCCCACACAGAATTTTTACTGCCATTGGCGCGCTATCATTTACCTATGGCCACCCCAGAAGAAACCATATGGCGCGCCAGTGGCAGCTTTTTATTAGCGCAATATTTTCGTGAAAAAAATAATGAAAACCCAGAAAAACTAGAAGATATTTTAAGACGTTACGAAAACTTGGAGGGCATTAACCGAGCCATGATAAAGCGCCTAAAAAACCAAGTGAGCACAGATTCATGTTTAAATGCCATTGTGGTGCTAGACAATTACGCGAAACATTTTCCTAGTTTTCTAGAAGAGTCCATCAATGAATTAAAACCTTTATACGCCAGTTATTTAACTCAATAACTTTTTCAAATAACTGGCTATAAGGCAGGCTATTATAGAATTCTTTCGATGGGCTGCACCACAGAAGCACCGCCGTCTTTTTCCATAATCTCATGAAATTCTTCCACTAGTTTGTCGGTGGCCACCAATACCTTGTGCCAATACACTTCGCGGTCATGATCACTCATATCCACAAAATCTTTTCGATCGGGAATTTTTCCAAACGGTAAGTTGCTGATAAATTTTTTGCTTGGGGTAATCATTACCACGTTAGAATAATTTTTGGCCTTAATTTTTCGCCACGGCAGTGCTTTATCAAACCAACCAGGAATGAGCTTAGGAAAAAAGTGTGGATAAAAAACCAAGCCATCATCAGCATTAAAAGGCCCAGAAAAATGGTAATCCACCATCCCACCATCCCAATGCAAACGATCTTTCCCACCGATAATTTTGCTGGGCTCCAACACCACAGGAATAGCACCCGATGCCGTAAGAGACTGGCGCAAGTTTTCAACGCTTAATTCAATGGTTTCAGGCTTATTTGAGTAAGGCTCAAAACTGCCCTGCTGGCTGATCAATACTCTTGGATAAAGGGCTTCGACTATTTTAGGCGAAATTAAATTTCCCGTGGCCGCTGCTGCCAAGCTTACGCCCTGCATAAATCCGTGCTGGCTATTAAGTAGCTTACGATTACGCACTGCCACTACGTGCAATTTACGGTTTTCATTATTAACAATTTCTCGAGCACGATCATCGTTAAATAACGCTTTAAGGACTTTTTCAACAAACACAGTAATGGCTTGTGGTGACATGGGGCGAGAGTATTGCTGATCCATGTATAGCGCTTCAAATTCTTTGAAGGCTCCTAGGGGATCATTTTGTGCGTAACAAGCCATTCGCCAAGCGCCAACACTAGAACCAATGAGCGACATGGGTTGCGGCGCTTTTGGTAAGAAATGTTCACAGATATATTGATCCAACCGGCTCAGCATTAACCATTTTGGGCCACCGCTGGCACCCACCATAAGCTTAATTCGCTCGGGCAATAGACCCTGGTGCTGAATTTCTTTTCGGGCTGATTCCCCTGCAAATATTTGAATCGCCATGCACTACCTACTATAGAATTTTACCAATGACGCTAATCTTACAAAAATGGCTTGCGCGCGCAACAAACTGTACAGTCAATTGACTCGATAATTTTCAACTTAACGTTTGATTTAACATCTTAGCCACTTATACAAAAAAGCAATGACTAATTGACACTATTTTTCTGCCAACCCTAAAGCTTTAGATTCTCATACCGATAACCTTAATAGTCATTCACATACATGTCTTGCACGGAGTTAGCATTATGTATACCGGACAGAACTATCAATTTTTATCGGCGGTAGAGCAACAGGCTTTTCATGAAGGATTAAAGGCTCTGTACAGCGCAACCAACCCTTACTCAAGCACCGACACCCCCCATGTTGCCAGAGCTTGGGCCAAAGGAAATCAACTGGCCTTTCGCTTAAATGCCCGTTTAGGTGTGCAATATTTAAATGCCAGCCAAGGCTTTTAAAGCGGCTTTACATTTTAAAATATAAGTTGAGTAGCTCAGGGTACTGAGCTACTAAGAATTTTCAATGACCTGTGACGTCACCCTTCCTTTGCTTATCCTCCACTGTGTATAGCCCCTTTCATCTACACGTTAGGCGTTCAGGCTATTTGCTGGTATGGCGGAAGGTTCCATCCCAGTCATCGGGTAATTCTTGCAGTTTAAGCTCGGGGATACGTTCAATATAAACGCTATATACGCCCAAGGGGGTTTTCTCATATAGCGTGTTAAAGGCCGCCATTGCCTCATCCCACTTTCGATCTAAATGCAGTTGGTAGGCCGCGTCATATTCTTTCAATTCATCTAATACAGCTTGTGCCACTTTGCCTTCCTGACCCAACGGTTCATACACTCGAATAGCGGTATCCTTACCTTTCACCTGAATACGATCCACAAAACGACACACAAAGCCGCTTGAGTGATCATAGGTATCTTCACCGATTAAAATTTTACTGCCATAAAATTTAGTTATGCTTTCTAAACGAGAGCCCAAATTTACCGCGTCGCCTAGCACAGTATACGAGCGCCGATAGCTCGACCCCATGTCTCCCACATTCATAAAGCCGGTGTTCAGCCCAACGCCAATATTCACTTCGGGTAAGCCCTGTTCTTTAAATTCAGCTTTTAAATCACTGGTGATAATTTGCATGTTAATGGCCGCTAACACCGCGTTATTACGGTGATTATCGTCATCAACTGGCGCTCCCCAAAAGGCCATCACCATGTCTCCCACGTATTTATCTATGGTGCCGTGCTTATCAAAAATTTCCTTGGTAATGGGAGTGAAGTAGTTATTCAGTAGACGCTTTAATTCTTTGGCCGTTAAGCTTTCACTAATACTGGTGAAACTGCGAATGTCGGCAAATAAAACCGTAAGCTCTTTGCTGTCGCCATCAAAGCTATAGGCATCTGGGTCAGCCATCATTTTGTCAATGTGGGCAGGGGGCACGTACTGATCGAACATGCCTTTAAGCATCCGTTTGCTGGCGCTTTCTTTTAAAAAACCATCGGCCACAAAGGCGGCGGTTAACAAAGTAGTGAGCAGCCAAGCACCGGCCAAAGGTAAGTCTAACCCTAGGGACCATACATAGGCATTGGCGGCAAAAATAAAGATCACCGTCATGATGCCGGTAACCAACATAGCAACGGGCCCCATTCGGGGTAAGAAAATAATCATAAAGATAGAAATTAACAGCAATTGAAAAAACACAGCCCCTTCAAGCCAATCGGGTTTTTGCGGAAACCCCCCACTTAACAATGCTCCTAAAATATTTGCATGTACTTCCACGCCTGGATATTGCGGCCCCATGGGGGTGCTTCGTAAATCGGCTAATCCGATGGCCGAGGTGCCAATAAACACCACGGCCCCATCTAATACTCCAGGCTCTAGTCGATCATTTAAAACATCACTGGCTGATATATAGGGGTAGGTGAACGCTTCACCTTGATAGGGCACACTGACAAAACCTAAGGCATCTGTGGGGGCCGGAAACTCACTTACAGCAATATCGGTAACAGTTAATACATTACCCACTTCTGCAATTTTAGGGTCAATGCTATCGATAAACAAATATCGCATGGCCGCCCCTAGCGCCAATGAAGGGTAGAGTTTTCCCCCTTGTTGAATCACTAAGGGCGCGCGTCTTACGGTGCCATCAAAGTCTGGAAACATGGTAACGAAACCGCCCCCAGAAGCACTGTTTTGCAACACCTCTATATTGGCAGTATGACCAAAGCGCTCAGTCACCACCAAGCGCCCTTCCCACTCTAGGGGTATATCAAAAATACTGGGGGGCATTTGGCCATTTTTATATTTTTCATCGTCTTGAAAGAAAAACCCCAACACCACATCTTGTTCAGATAAGGCTCTGGCCATATTGGTATCAGCATCGACACTTTGTTGAATCTGAGACCAGTGTTGTGGATTTATTTTTTCAATAAGCGGCTTTGCTACTAGGTTATTTATATGCTGAACAGGATTCACTTCCGGTTCACTAAACACCACATCGAATGCGGTTACTAATACCCCTGCTTCTCCTAGTTTATCGATGAGCTTGGCTATTTTATGGCGACTCCAAGGAAACCTTCCTTCGCTAACAATAGAATCTTCATCAATATCAATAATGGCAATATTGTGATCACTACTGGTTCGCTTAGTAAAAGGCAGCATGAGGTTGAATCGCATGTCATATAAAAGGTATTCAATGCGCGTTAAAGCAGAAGTCGAGGAAGCCGTACTTACTGACAACCAAATGACAAAAATTGCCATAATAGATGCCACAATACGTGCACTGTGTTGAGCTATTTTTTTCTTTAAAGCCATACTGAAAAAGCATAGCTGGGATATCTAAAAGTGTTAGGACAAGAGCCTACGAGACCACTTGCCCCCGGTACATGCGCTTGGCTTTTACAGGTGCTTGATCAGAGACTGGCGAGTTACTTACCGACTCTTCAATCACTTGACCACGATAGACCCGTTTACGGGTTTTGGAAGGGGTTGATTGTGCTTGTGGATCAATGACGTGTATTTTTAAAGGGCTGATGCCCATGAGATTTTCAAGGCTGCCACATAACACTTGGTTTTCTTTTTTTTGACTTTTCCCTGCCCAAAGTTGTATCTGATCAACCACATCTGGCTGGCTAAGTTTAAGTGACAAATTAAATTCGGCGTTTAATGCTTTACGCAGAATTTGCATCACATCAATCATGTCTTTTGAGAGATTAGGAATCATTTTACAGCTTAATTATAGTAGATGATAACTAGTCTTTAGCAATCCCTATACCAAAATGAACAATAATCATTCAAAATCCACGCCCCATTGGTGAACACTGTGCGCACTGAAAAAATCACCTATTTTCAGACTATTGGTGCATGTGTAAAAAGGCACCAACATGAAACCTTATTGATAGATGCGCACCAACTTAACACCTTGAGTTTTTACCCGTGACGGGCTTAAAAAATCTAAAAACAGCCTTTTTCAAGTGATCGTGAACAGCTTTAGTGCATTTAATTAAAATATGGAGCATTTGTATTTCTGGCAAGAATCCTGCTTGACTGCTAGGCATGGGTGAGGGCATCTAAATTAATAGCGGTGCCCTAGGTTACCTGCCTAGCGTAGATTCACGTCGCAAGACTCAGAGTTATCAGGGCCAATTAATCATGCACGGATTAGTTTGATAGCACTGGATTGAATCTACGCTTTTTTTCTACTTACGCCTTTCTACCCCACTTAAATACTCGCTATTTGTGCTTTATTAGCGTTCCGCTTTGATCAAATTCCTTTATGCGCAATATGGCGTGGGACAGCACGTCATCCATTAAATTTTCTTTCTTTAAAAACACCGTTATTTCTTCAATAAATAATTCGTCTGTCCATTCTTTGCGAGGCCGACTACGAACAAATTCACTGTAACTTCTATGGCCAATGTTTTGCCTTAATTGCTGATTTAATTGCTCCATTAAATATTGATGCACCATGGCATTCACTTGTTTTTCAGTATCTTGGGTTGCCTGAGAATCAAATTCAATGGCTTGCAACTGCAATATAATTTGGTCTCGCCATTTAAGCTTTTGCTGAATGGTTTTTTCGTTATCTTGCGCCGAATTTTGCGCTAACAACTGTAATGTCATCTCTAACTGAATTTTTGTTATTTGTTCATAAGTGCTCGCTTGCTCACCAATGTTTTTATCATAAGCCACCAGCTTGCCAGTAAAGAGTTCATCTTGCTCTTGATGCAAAAAATAAATTTTATCTAAGCTTAATAAGGAGAAGTCAAATATGACTAATAAAGAAAGCAGAGCACTAAATACCAAGGGGGAGATTTTTCTAAAATGCAGTAAAGCCGCCAGCAAAGCCATGAAGCCGGTGCTAAACAAGAGTATAAATAAGGTCATTTTCATGGGTGCTCAAGATCTATGACAAAACAGCACAAACCCTAACAACGCACAGGCTTATGATCAAGCAACCTAAACCATCAATGTACCGATCCGTTTGGAAAATGTTAAAAGCTGCTGGTTACGCCACATCCTCCGGCCCATTAGGGAAAAAGAAATCTTTTAAATGCTGACTATAAGCACGGCAAGCATCACTAAAGGTAAAAATACCGGCTAATTTCCCCTGGCGGGTAATCAATGCGCAATCAACATGGTTATTGCTCATGTGGTCTAAGACCTCTATTAGAGAGGTCTGTAAATCGACGGTGTAAATATTAATGGCACACAAGTCAGCTAGAGTCAGCTCATCAAAATCGGTATGGGTATGGCCCGGTAGCTGCGTACGCTCCAGCTCTCGAAGACTAATGACGCTTAGACTGTCGTCTTCCAGTTTTATGGGTAAATGGCCAACGTTGTGTTCTTTCATCATTTCTTTTGCCTTAGCAATACTATCGCTAGACTCAATTGAAAATGGAAAGGCACTCATAACATCTTTTATTTTGGGCATGCGTTTCATAAAAATCCTTCTAGATCACCCGTTGACAACCTGATTGGAATTAACTCACACAAACATCTAACTCATACGACTAATAAATGTATACCTAAAAACGGGCCTGTTAAATGCCCATCTTACTGAGCATATCCATGATATCTCTTAAAATGGCTGACATCTGGGGATACTTCCCTTCAAATTGCACGGCTTGCTGCTCTATGCGGCCATCTAAGCTGACATCTCCTTGTTCGCCAGATAATACCGACTGAATGTCATTATCAAGCTGACTCAGTAATTGCCGACTTTCATCATCTAACTGATGGATATCATTTAGAGATTCTCGCAAATGGGCTAACTTGGCTTTTAATTGATCGTGCATAAATGTGCTCCTGCTAATGTCTATCCATACTAAAACACAGGCAAAGGCCATACTTTAATATAGATCAACTTTGTTACGCCCGCATGGGCAATGTCACAGAATTAACAATACATTTATAACATTGAATGGGCCCAAGTTATCAGGACATTTACACATAAAAAAGAGAGAGGAGAAATATGGAATGAAAATCATGGCAAGGGTCGTCATAGGCCCCTGCCTTACATAAAGGTTATATGTTCATGGTCAGCTTCAATACACCCTTAATAACGAAACCCAACATGCCCAGACCTAAGGCAAAAAATAACACTCCCATGCCAAATTTACCGGCGTTACTGCGCTTTCCTAGGTCGTAAATGATGAACATCATGAACCCCATAAGGGCCGCTAGGCCAATCATGAGTGCTACTTCTTCAAATTGCTCGAAATTCATCGTCGACCCTCCCAAAAATTTGGGCGCATTATAACCAATCATGGTTACCCAGCACTAGCCGAATAAATTGCTATAACTCATTTTTAATAACGATTTACATGGGCCCCAAGGGGATATCTAACAATATCCACAAGGTGAACATGGCGCTCCACATCAGTAGTAAGGCCACTGCGTGGGGCAGCATGAGCGTTAATAGCCGCCCAACTCCCACTTTATGCTCGTATTTCTGAGCGTACATCAGTACCAAAGGGAAATAAGGCATGAGTGGCGTAATGATGTTAGTGCTGCTATCGGCTACGCGATAGGCCCCTTGCACGGCCTCTGGCTCAATACCAATTAGATAAAACGCCGGCACCAATACAGGGGCCAATAAAGCCCATTTAGCAGAGGCGCTGCCCACCATTAAATTTAAACAGCCAGTGAAGACAATTAAAGCCAATAATGCCCAAGCAGGAGATATGGCCATGCTTTGTAACAATGCCGCTAAATGAACCGCTAATACGGTGCCTAAAGCACTCCATTTGAACCAAGCGATAAATTGCGCCACCACAAACATCAAAACCAGATAGGGGGCTAAATCACGAATGCCCTGCTCCAACGCTTTCACCCAATCAGACCAAGAACGAAAACGTCCCTGCTGAACTCCGTACACAGTTGAAAGCAAAGCCACACTCAGGGCAATCAGTGCCACCAAAGACCCCATAAACGGCCCTTTAATAAGACTACCGGTGCTGGCATTACGCAATACAGCCTGATCAGGTACAGTTAATACCAGCCAGCCCACCACAATCCCCACTAGGGCGGCCCAAAATACCCAACCCAAGTTATGCACAGCCAGTGGCTCCGGCGCGACTGTCTCATATGGGGAGTCCTTTAAATACGGCTCAACCCAAAAGCGATTCACCAGCACCGACACCCCAACAATTAATACCACACTGGCCAACATGAAATAGTAATTGGCCAAAATACTCACTTCTCTATCGGCCACTAAACTTAAGGCCTCGGTACTGATGCCCGCCAAGATAGCATCCACAGGCCCCACCATTAAATTGGCACTGAAGCCCCCAGACACACAAGCAAATCCTAACGTCAGCCCCGCCAGCGGATGGCGGCCTGCTGCTGCAAACATGGCAGCACATAACGGCAATAGCACCACATAACCAGAATCTACCGCGATACTGGACATCACCCCTAAAAAGGCAACCATCACCGCCAGTAACTGTTTATGGGTAACACGAGTAAGACTTAAAATAAGTGTTGGCAATAACCCACTTTTTTCAGCCAAAGCAAATGCTAAGGCAATCATTAATACCGGCCCTACCGGGCCAAAGTTCATGAAGTTCTTCACCATAGAACCCAGCATGAAAATCCAGCCATCACGACCCACTAAACTTTGTACTTGCAACCACTCACCGCTCGCCGGATGTTGCGCTCCCCATTTGAATGCATCCCCCAGTACGCTGAATAAAATCACCAAAGCACACAAATATACAAACAAAGCCATAGGGTGGGGGATACGATTCGCTACCCTCTCGATGGACTGCAAAACAGAACTCATGAACCTCTCCCTAGATTTCAATATCCAGTTTTATGGTTAATTTAAAATCATTGCTTAAAAAAGAATGCCCCATAAAAGCAGCGAGCTAAGGGTTTTGCAATGCCATTGGCAAACAACTTACACTTAGCGCCATTTAGTGGCATTCAACAACAAGGCCTAAAAGTTTATGGATAAAGTAGACGTGGTGGTAATCGGTGCTGGCGTGGTGGGCTTGGCCATTGCCCAAAAATTTAGCCTACACCATAAACAAGTTCTCATCATTGATAAGAATGAACAAGTGGGCCAAGAAACCAGTAGCCGCAACAGCGAAGTGATACACGGCGGAATTTATTACCCACAAGACTCTTTAAAAGCACAACTGTGTGTTCGAGGAAAATCTCTTCTTTATGAGCACTGCCAGCAATATAACGTACCCTTTAAAAAAGTGGGCAAGTGCATTGTTGCCATCACGCAACAAGAACAATCACAATTAAATGATATTTTAATAAAAGCCAAAAATAACGGTGTGCTAGACCTTGAAACTTTATCTGGCGGGCAATTAAAAACTTTAGAACCTAATTTACACGCTCACAGCGGGTTACTGAGTCCTAGCACCGGAATTATTAATAGCCACGAATACATGCAAAGCCTACTGTGGCAGGCCGAAGAAAACGACGGCTTCTTTGTGGGTAATAGCGAATTTATTCATGCTGAAAAAAAACAAAGTGGTTTTTCCCTCACCATAAAAAACAACCAAGACAATACTCACAGCCAAATTCACTGCGATATTTTAATTAATGCAGCTGGGCTTAATGCCCAGCAATGTGCGCAGAATATTGAAGGGGTACACCTTGAAAGTATTCCTACACTTTATTATTGCCGCGGGCACTATTTTACTTATCAAGGGCGCTCTCCTTTCCAGCATTTGATTTACCCAGTACCCGAGAAAAACACCACAGGTTTAGGTATTCACAGCACTTTGGATTTAGCCGGTCAAATTAAGTTTGGACCAGATGTGCAATACATTAATGAGGTGGATTATCAATTTCCCGCTAATGATCACGGCAAACTGAAGGCTCAATTTGTACAGGCCATTAGGCGTTATTGGCCACAAATAAATCCAGAAAAGTTGCAAGCAGGCTACACCGGTATTCGCCCTAAGCTACAAAGTAGCCAACAAGCTTTTAAAGACTTCGCCATTTATGATGAAAGCCAGCATGGCGTAGCAGGCTTGGTAAATTTATTTGGCATCGAAAGCCCAGGTCTCACATCAAGCCTTGCCATTGCTGAAAGGGTATACCTAAATGTTTGCCATTAGTTTTGACCATACCTGTAACCCAATTAATTTTGTAAGTTTTTATCAGTTAATTTAAATTAAATAGATACTCAATAAAATTGCGTTTAGTACTTTATAAATAGCGCAATCCTTTGATTGGGAAGTTTCGCCAATAGAATTGTTTTATAGCGCATATGGAAAAGATTATTGTAAAAAGTAGGCGGGATAATTCCAATTTGCCTCAAGCCCCCAATACACAAGGGATAAAGCGTTATTTAGAGCAGTTGCTCTTGGTTAGAGCGCGACAACATTCACAACCACGGTACATAGGTACTAGAAATACCATTTCATCTGACTACAATGGCGGCCGCCTTAATACATAAAAGATAAGCGCCAGCTAATAGGCGGAAAATTTTTGGAGCTACCATGGTAGTGAATCAATCCGTTCAACCACAATTACGCACGCCCAAGCGCGTAGCACGAGTGGCAAATATATTACCGGCTAATACGCCCATGCCTTTAGAATGTGATGCGTGTGATCATGAGCAAAATTATTCCATGACACATTTGCGTACCTTACCTAGGTTAACCTGCCAGGAATGTGGAGACAGTCGTCAGTTTAGTCAGGTGGAACTGGTTACCCTAGATAAAGCACTAAACGAATTAGGCTACTATCTTAACAAAAAAGCTTAATGATCAAACAAGGAAGGTTTAAAAGAGAAGCGCTAACCTGATAAGGTTGGCTTTCGCCACAAGGACGTGAAAAGTTTTCTGCATAAGTATTTTCCAGTACCACTCCCTCACTTAGTATCAAATGAAAGAGCAGCACCTGGCACGCGAAACTATTATTCTTTTTCGTCTACTTCAATTTTTAAAATTAAAGACACTTGACGCTCTAATAAATATCGCATGCGTTCCTGATCCACTTCTTCTGGGCTTTGTAACAAAGCTTCGTATTCCACACGTCGCAATGTACTTACCAGAATTTGCGCATCCTCCTTAGGATGAGAGCTGTGTACCAGGTTTAAAAAGTCCACTAACTTTTGCTCCATAGCTTGAGCATGACTGTTAGCTAACCCGCGCAAACTATCATTTAGCAAAGCTTCATAACGAAAAGCTTGATCTGCTACAGCCATTTCACGGCTATGCAGGGTCTTTTCTAATACGAAGGCTAAAAGTTGGTCTACGATCACCTCAACAAGCTTGGGCCCCGTGGTTAACTCGGCCAACTTTTTACCGTCGGCGTTTTCCAGAGGCTCGTACATTTTGCGAGAAAACACATTCACCATGGACTGCGCTTTTTCAGCATAAAGCATAAATGTATCGCTTATGAGCTCTTGTATATCTTTAAAGTAATAAGTGGTGGCGGCTAACGGTACCTCGGCTTCTTTGGCCACGCTGCGATGCCTTATGGCGCGCACACCATCGCGTACAACTATACGCAATGCGGCCTCCAATATTGCCCTGCGACGTTGCTCACTGCCCGCTCGAGAAGTTTTTCGACCACTGTACTTTATTTGTGTCGTCTCCTTAGTAGGAGCCATTTCTAACACTGTCATTTTGTTGTTATCCGTTTTACAGACGGTTTGTTGTAGCGACAAACCTGTTATTATTTTTATAAACAATGTGGCGCTAGAGTACTGAATCCACCGGCAAAAAGCCAATACGAAAAGAGGCAATAATTCACCCTTTTTAGAGCAATAGCTCAGATTAATTTATATGCAGTGATCAAAGCCATTGCATTTCTCTAATGGAATCAAATACCTAGAATTTTGGCCTGATATTTGAGTGTTAATAAACACGCACCAATAACACTGACCATTCATTACCGAGAGGAGCAAAAAACAAAATGGACATTTTGGGCCTTTCAAAACGCGTGTTTCATCAACTAGGCCAACTCACCGCAGCCGAACCCGTCACGAAAAGCCAAGCGGTTGAAAATAGTGACACGCATTCAGGGCAAGGCATCTCATCTTTAAGTGAACGCCTTGATAAATTGGCCCGTGAATTTGATGTGAAATCCATGCCGGTAAGTGAACTGGTTAATTTGCAAGAATCCTTAAGAGACTCAGGCTTTATTCAAGAGAGCCAATTGCGCGCCCAAGGCCTGTTACCTCAATTGGCTTTCCATCATTATCAAGCTGGCCCGATGGACATTGAAGCGGCTCTTGAAGAACATTTACAGCGTTTAAAAGATCAGCCCGCGGTACTCGCCGACTATCAGGAAGGTAATCATGTGCTAAATGTGGTGCGTAATCTTGCTAGCGCTCGTCAACAACAAACCCAAGCTGCCTAAAATTTTTCCTCACTTTTATCCGCCTGCCTTAAAAAGACTTGTTAAATGCAATTTCTAATTCAATCGACAAAAGCAAGTCCCATAAACTATGCTAAAGTAGCGCCTTTTTAATATAAGTCAGATTTATTATGATTCGCAACCTACTGTTTTTCATGTGGATTATCAGTTTTTCAAGTATGGCCCTAGCCATCACCAACATTGAAAGCGAACGACTCAATAATACCGAACAAGGTACCACGGGTAATGTCAGCTTAAGCTTAGATGGCCGTATCGGTAACAGTGATAAGTTGGCGTTAGGGTCAGCTTTAAAACTAATTCGCGCCTACAAGAGAGACGAATGGATCGCCATTGTCAGTCGTGACTACGCTGAAGTGGACAGCGAAGTGAACACAGATGAAACTCTCGTACACCTTCGCTACCTTACCAAACACACCCGTAATTGGGGCCATGAAATTTTTGTTCAATATCAAGAAGATAAATTCAGTTCACTGGCAAGGCGCTCTTTGGTAGGTGCTGGTCTGCGTTACACTTTGTCTTCAAACCTTCCTAAAGAAGAGCAAACTCACGCCAATCATTTTGGCTTTGGATTATTTCACGAAGAAGAGGAATATGTTCCAGGCGTCATTCCAAACGATGAGCAAAGCATTCGTTTAAACGTGTACTGGGCCTTTAAAAATAAAATCAGCGATATCGCCTTATACACCAGTACCTTGTATTTTCAGCCTAAAATGGATCGACTTAGCGATGAAAAAGGCCTTTGGCAAAACTCCCTAACCTTAAGCGTCACCAGCACTATCAGTTTAAGCTTAACGTGGGATGTGGAGCATGATACTCACACACCCGATGGAGCCAATGACACTGAAACCAGCTACAACAGTGTACTAATTTATAATTTTTAAACTTGTGATTTAAGGCTCTATAAACGCTGAAATGAAAATTTCGTGGGATTTTTATGGGTGTTAATTGGAGTCAAAACTTACTAACAGTTGAGCGATGATATCTAAACTCATTTATTTTTAGCAAAAAAAACCTAGTGAAAATTCTTCACTAGGTTTCTATTTTAAATACTTTTGTACTTTAAATATGCATGTACTTAGGAAGCCGCACTTGCTAAAAAGCGATCGACTGTTTGTCTTAACATATTGTCATCAGCTGGCTTAATCAAGTAATCACACGCCCCTTGGCGCTTGCCCCACATAATGTCAGTCTGCTGATCTTTAGATGTAACAATTACCACAGGAATGTGTTTGGTGGTGTCATTTCTAGTGATTTTACGGGTGGCCTGAAAACCGTTCATTTTCGGCATCACCACATCCATTAAAATTAAGTCTGGCATCAGTTCCAACGACTTGGCAACACCTTCCTCTCCATCTTCAGCACTGAACACCGTGTGCCCTTGCTTTTCTAAGATACGTTTATGGCCTTCCATCATGGTGGCCGAGTCATCAACTATAAGGATTGTCGCCATGGGAACCCTGTGTTAAACATCGTGGTTTATGGGCATCTATTGCTTAGCCCTTTAATTTCTTAACGCAGTGTAGCGCCCACTACTGGGGTGCGTCTACTGGTATAAAAAGCTCTATGGTGTCAATGTTAAACTGTTCACACAAAGGTTGGGCCTGTATCTCAAACATTAGTACCATGAGGTTTGATGCCTGCCTGACAGTAGCTGCTTATGCTAGATATTGTCAGGCCACATCAATAAAACGTTGAATTCGCATAACTGGGAACTGGTTTTAATAATCGCCATACAACCTCATTCACTAAAATATTCATATGGGCCATTTGACTGCCTAAATTAACCCAATATCAACCCTTCACTGCCTTAACACTCTACCTTTAAAACATTCATTAATTGCCAAATGAAAATGGCCAGCACCACGACTAAGGCGCCACCCAGTACAATCCATACACTGTATTTAGGCCAAGCCGGTGCTTTAGGTTGAACCGCTAACAATAAATCAGACTGAGCCTCTAATAGTAGCTTGGTATCCTTGCCGGCATGGTCCATTAAGTGCCACGCAGCTTCACGCCACAGGTGGTGGCTCTTACCTTGACGTAAAATTAAAATAGCTTCTTGAATGCGAAATTTTGGGCGCGCAGCAGCGCCTTCATTTAAATCGGTATTGTTTGAGGGCATCTTGTACTCTGACTTGAATTTCTTGTAACGTTCTTTGCAGGTCAAAGCGCCAAATGCCTTTTGAAATCATGATGTCTAACGCGTCTTGCAAACTGCGTTTTAAAATATGTTCAAAAGAGCTCTTAAAGTCCTGTAGGTCCGTTCGTTGCGCTTTCATTATTTTGAATTGCGCCCCACAGATTTCTATCATGCTCAGCATATCTTGCTTTAAAACATGCTTATCATGAACCGGCCGATTCTTTAATATTTTACTCAAATCCAAGCCATACTCTTCTTGAAGTTGATCCATTAACTGATCAGAACATATTTGAAAACACGCTTGATTCTGAGTATTTTCATTCATTAATTCAGCCGCTTCCATGGCCGCATCAATGCTTTGTGCCAACTCAAATTGAGTTTTTCCCGGTAAGCACATGTATTTAGGTAGGTCTTTATCTGCCTCAGCCATGCTGTCTCCCTAAGTGGCCGTATCCCGTTTTTCCGTAAACCTTTAAAACCAAAAGTGGCTCAACATTAAGTTTGCCAACCATTTTCGAATTTGGACACGATCCTAGTTCCGCTTAAATCTTTTCAAAGCTATCCTACTTATAAAGCAGAGATCATTAAAGTTGTCGAGTTTTCAGCCGAGGAATTAGTAAGGGATAAAAAAGATCGCGCTAGAAATTGAGTCATCTCACTGACTCCCTTCATGGCTTAAGGAACTAAGTAACTCCATGAGTAGTAGCAATTCGCAAGAAAAAATAGCGAAAAAGAACTCCATATTTAGCCTCGTTGATCTTGAGACTTGGTTTAATCTTTTACTACAACGCCTCTTTCCTGTGTGGTATTGCGTACGCTATGTCACTGAAATGCCTATAGAAAAGCTCTCTGACATTAACCCTAAAAGCTTTTTAAGCCATCGCTGGTTATCCATAAATGATTCTTGCCAGGCGGCAGCCGCTTCATTAGATACTGCCGGAGAACAATGGCAAGACTGCGCTACCTTATTACGAAAAATCTATAAAACTCGAACCTTTAAACGATATTTATCTATACGTAATGTCAGTGCTGTGGAATCCAGCACAGCCGACATGGAATATAAAAATTTATTGGAATATGCCGAAACCGAATGCAAAGACATTCCAACCTTTCACGCTGAACATTTTGATCAAATAAGCCACGAGCTATTTGGCGATGCCACTAAGCATTACCCATTTGTGTATCGGGAGTGGGATGGACGTTATTATTTTCGCAATGAAGAAGAGCCTAAAAAATTTGCAGCCCTGCTATTGCACTGCCGAGAAAAAGGGCGCGACTTAACTGTACGGGCCAATCTTGAAATTCAATATGCTGATTTACGAGCCGTGGAAGTTCTGCGTAGTCGCTATTGGCTAATTTTAATGAAGCGCGACGCCGCTTATCAAATAGCCTACTTGGTAAGGGCCGCCAAAATTCCTTGTCATTTAGCGGAATTCGAATGGCGCCGCAGCGACCTAGTATTTCTTGTGTTAAAAAAGACCGACTACCGGACCGCTCAAATTGTAGATGCCATCGTTCAAAGGCACTTTCCCAAAAGTGCCATCGAATGGGGGCGCTACCTTTGTACGCACCAAATACCCTATCGCAATCGTTAATGGCCTGATTTAACCGTTTGCTTCTTTTTTACGGTCATTAGATATTTGTGCCAACTGAAGGTTAAAAACACCCCACTAAGCAGAATTAACGAGGTTAAAATCACTAATAAAGAGATATCTGACATACTCGCTCCTCAAACTCCAAAAACAGCCTCAATATATATTTATAGTCTCCTTCGTGCGCAGTACAATGCTGACCACCTATTCATTGCAAAATGATCTATCCAATTGAAATTCATATTAGGTAAAGACTAATACTCATGGACACTCAAAAAATCGAAGCGGCCGTCATGCGTCGCTTCCTAAAGCACTTAAGTAAGCGCAAAGATGTGCAAAACATCCAACTTATGACGTTGGCCAGTTTTTGCAGAAACTGTCTTGGTAAGTGGTATAAAAGCGCCGCCGAAGAACAAGGCGTCGACATCAGCAGCGATGATGCCCGCCAGTGGGCCTATGACAACATGCCGTATGCTCAGTGGAAAAAAGAATACCAACTAGACAGCAGTGAAGAAGAAATGGCGCTCTTTAATCAGCAACAAGCCCTGCAAAGCGACATGAATGCTTTTCGTGAGAAGCTCGCCAGCAATAGTGTTGAATTTAGCGAAACTCTCGCCCTTGTGGAAAAGTGGTATGACTTAACCCCAAGTGCCTTTAGCAATGGTGAAGGCGACGCCTTAGTTAATAATGCCCAAGGCACCAATGAAGGCAGTTTGAAAGTATTTGCCCTAAGCCGCTTAAATGGCTTCACCCAAGAGCAAGCGCTTGCATGCTTTGGTGAGCACTTTCGAGACGTGCAAAATACACCTGAAGGGGTAGATCATCAAAACATTCGCCAATTTATGATTCATGGCTGGAGCGGTATTCAATTCGCTCAAGCCCCTTTAAAAATAAAACCTGCGACTCACTAGCAGATTTAAACCAGCATTAGGCACATAAAACAAAATGCCTAATGCAGGCTTTAATGAGTCAACGGCCTTGACCGCACTGACCTTCTAGATAAGTATTGTTAAGCCGTAGGATAATAGGACAAGCCCAAATGGACGCCTCAGTTAGCCCCCCATTAGTCATCGAGAGAGTGCTCAGCTTAAAAGCCAGCCTCCATCCATTTACCGTGCTTCAGATCAATCATTTTGACATAGAAGCCATTGTGACCGATTTGTCTAAGCGCCTAGAGCAAGCTCCACAATTACTTAAAAATGCCCCCATTGTTATTCAACTGCCAAACACGCCAGTCCCCATTGAAAACGCACTGCACTTATTAACAGCCTTAGTGGATTTGAACTTTATTCCAGTGGGTTTACGTTGCGGTGTGGAGAACCAAGGCTTATCTAAAGCGTTAAACTTACCTTTATTTAATGAAAGCGGATCAAGCAAGAACGCCAGTAAAAACAAAGAAAAAAATACACCCCAGCCAGCCCAATTAATTCGACAAGCTGTGCGCAGTGGCCAACAAGTGGTTAACCCAAACGGCGATATCGTTATTTTGGGCAATGTAGGGCAAGGAGCAGAAGTATTGGCTTCTGGCAGCATTCATATTCATGGCACGTTATATGGTCGTGCATTAGCAGGCTTTCAAGGTGACACCAGTGCCAGCATTAGCTGTCAGAAACTTCAGGCTGAATTACTGTCTATTGGCGGCCAATATCAGGTCAGTGAAGACCTTGATCATAGCCACTGGCAAAAGACTTGTTATATACATATGCAAGATGGGCGCTTGATTCTGCAAAGCGTTTAATAAATACTCAACGTAATTATAATTAAATAAGCCCATTACCTAGGGCCGGGTATCGTCAGCGGGCACACACTGGATAAATATCATGGCAAAAATTATTGTAGTAACTTCAGGCAAAGGTGGCGTGGGCAAAACCACTACCAGTGCCGCCATTAGCACAGGCTTAGCTTTAAAAGGCTATAAAACTGTGGTGATCGATTTTGACGTGGGTTTGCGAAACCTTGATTTAATCATGGGCTGTGAGCGCCGAGTGGTATATGACTTTGTGAATGTCATCAATCAAGAATCCAATCTTAAGCAAACCCTT
>OJBI01000077.1_pt1 | contig 29370 bp, 26 predicted proteins | sample 1590541 | NCBI WGS metagenome assembly OJBI01 (sample SAMN05416871, study PRJEB24817) | seawater metagenome | isolation source: Sea water | place: Canada:Atlantic | collected 2013-11 | reverse complement strand
TATCAAGATAGACCACTTAATTAAACTTATTAAGAAAATGCAGGAGGTACAAAGGTGATGTTTTTTGTTTGGAGTGCTTTGTTCTGTATTTTCCTAATGGTTCTACTGGTTGTTTTTAAGCCATTGTGGGTTTTAAATTATTTGGCCCCTCACGGGCACAGTAAGCGAATTAAAGATTTACCTTACTCTTTGCAAGAAAGGCATAATTTAGACCTATATTTACCCCAAAAAATAGATGAAAGTAAGCCCGTATTGGTTTTTGTACATGGTGGGTCTTGGGATACTGGCAGAAAAGAAGACTACCTATTTGCCGGTTTTGCATTAAGTGAATTAGGTTATATTACTGTCATACCTAATTATCGCTTATACCCTCAAGTACAATTTCCTCACTTTGTGGAAGATGTTGGTGTGGCAATTTCTGGCTTGCCTCAACAACTAAAGAATCAAAATATTAACTTCCCAGATCCGCTTTCAGTTGTATTAATAGGGCATAGTGCAGGTGCTCATACAGCAGCTATGTTAGTAAGTAATAACAAATATCATCAAAAGCTTAATGAGCATGTCCAGCTAAAGGCGTTAATTGGCTTAGCAGGACCTTATGATCTTCCGCTAGATGATGAGTTGGTCATTGGAAAATTTGATGGAGTAAAACTACATGATGTGAGAGAGCACGCAATAGATACCGGCCATATTCATAATAGTCACGATGCGAACCCGATAAATTTAGCCCATGAAAACATGCCCCCTGTACTGTTAATACACGGTGAAAAAGACGAAACAGTAGGGCCTTACCACAGTGAACGTTTTAGTGCGCGTTTACGGCAATTGAATATACCCACGCAACATTTAACCTATAAAGGGACTAATCATCGACATTTAGTGGGTGGTTTATCCATATATGCACGTTTTTTAAACCCGGTATATAAAGATATACAAGCATTCTTAATGGCGCTATGAGCGGCTATTTTGTCGCTCCTCACGGTTAGTTTTCTTTCATTATCAATCAATCAACATTATCATCGCTCACAACTAATCAATAAGGATGTACACAATGCTGGGAATGCTGGCCAATTTATTAAAAGTTCTCAATAGTGACGCTTCACCAGGGCAAGTGGCCTTGGGTTTTGCTTTGGCTGTTTTTATCGGGCTTACCCCTTTCTTAAGCCTACATAATGTCATTATCTTATTCTTCGTCTTTGTTATTCGAGTTAATTTAAGCGCCTTTTTCTTAGGTTGTGCCTTATTTAGTTTGGTAGCTTTTGCGGTGGATCCTTTGTCCATTAGCTTGGGGCAGGCATTATTAGAAAGTCCTGATTTGAATGAATTTTGGGTAGGGCTTTACCAAAGTGACTTTTGGAGGGCTACGAAATTTAATCACACGCTATTGTTGGGTAGTTTAACCATTGCGACATTGTTGTTTGTGCCTATTTTTATGGTTTTAAGAATATTAATTAACATTTATCGCGATCGCTTCATGGCTTGGTTTGAGAAACTAAAAATTAGTAAGCTAATTAAGGCCAGTAAATTTTATAAACTTTATGAAAAGTTAGGAGCGTAACATGACTAAATGGATTCGTTGGTCAGGCCTAATTGGTTTTACGGTATTAATCTCGTTGCTGGTTGTATTTTGGATGTTTGCTGCAGCTCCTTTAATAAAATTGAGCATTGAAAAATTTGGTAGCCAAGCGTTAGGAGCCAAAATAGATGTTAAAGATGTCTCTTTAAATTTTAACCCACTCATATTAGCCATCGAAGGAGTTGATATCACTGATAAAGATTCTCCAATGACGAATGCGGTAAGTTTTGACCGTGCCGAAGCCGATATGTCTTTATTTCCTTTGCTATTAGGCAAATCCATCATTCAAGATATGTCCCTAGAAGGGGTGGCATTTGGCACAGCAAGACAAACTTCTGGCGCATTAGCAATTGAAGAGGATGTCACAAAAAAAGCTGAATCGAATGAAGCACCTGCTTCTAAAAAAGCATCATCAGACACTCAGTTGGCTGAAACTCAGTCAGCACCTTCTCAAACTTTACCCAGTGCCGATGAAATCTTAGAGCGAGAGCCACTGGCTACCGTAAGTAGAGGTGAGAAGTTTAAAACCTCTCTTGATACACACAAGAAAGAACTGGATGACTCCATCTCTGCGGTGCCAAATAAATCGACTATTGAACAATACCAAAAAGATCTCGATAAGCTATTAAGCGGAAAATTAAAGTCCTTAGATGATTTTAAAGCCCGTAAAAAAGCCTTAGATACACTTAAAAAGCAATTTAAAGCTGATCAAAAAGCCATTAAGCGTGCACAAGTGGCCATAAAGGCGGCTAAGAAAGATTTGGGCAGCCAATGGCCATTACTTAAAAAAGCACCTAAAGAAGATTTCAACAATATTAAAGGGAAATACACATTAGATGCAGCGGGTACCAGTAATCTTGCGGCTTTGTTAATGGGTGAAGATGCCGGTGATTATGCCAAAACGGGTTTAGAGTATTACGAGAAATTCTCCCCCTTACTAGAGGAAGACGAAGAAGCGAATATTGTAAAAGAACAGCAAGCCAAACGCCTTGAAGGCAAGTTCGTACATTTTCCCACTGACCGGCCATTGCCCGATTTTTGGTTGAAAAATCTTTCCTTTAGCGCAGCTCTACCGGTAGGTGATGTGGCGGTGGTGGTTAAGGATATTACTCATCAGCAAGATGTTATTAATTTGCCCACCACTCTTGAGGCTCATGGCAAAGAGCTTAAAAATATTAAAGCGCTAACACTTAACGGAGTATTAGATCATCGCGTAGGCAAGGGTACAGATACCTTTGACTTAACTATTGAGCAATGGCGCTTAAGTGGTTTAAATTTAGGGCTTGCAGGTTTGGAGTTAAAGCGCAGTGATTTGAATCTGCAAGGGGACGTGGTGTTTACAGGTTCTAAAATGAATGCTGTAGGCAAAGGCCAATTTAGCCAAGCCCGGTTCCAAACTGATGATAAGACGGTATTGGCTAAAGAAATGTTGGGGGCCCTTAGTCAAATTGATCAATTTAATGTAAATGCTAAAGCCAAAGGGGCACTCACTAAGCCTGATATATCCCTTAGTAGTGATTTAGATAGCAAATTAAGTCGCGCCTTTAATAAACGAATTAAAGAAAGGCAAAAACAGTTAGAAGCAAAGCTTCGCGAGAAACTAGCCGATAAACTGCTTTCATATAGTGGTGACTATCAGGATCAGTTAAAAGAACTCAATTTAGCGGATGGCAACCTAGGGGACGCCTCTAAAGCCATGGGTAAGATGGCCAAAGCCAAAATTAACAGTTATGAAGATCAAGTGAAGGCGGAAGCCAAAGCTAAGTCTGATAAAAAGAAAAAGGCCTTAGAAAATAAAGTAAAAGACAAGTTTAAAAAACTATTCTAGATTTTTAAACGGCAGGTTTGTCATACAAGGGCGGGCCTGCTTTTTATTTACCTCTTTTGATTACCGTTAAATTATTTCTAGAGGTCTTTATTAGGGCGGTTGTTAATCTGTGTACATTACAACCGAAGCACTAATGAGTCTTTAATAAAAGAAGTGTACGCTTTCTTTTATTAAAGAAAATACAGGTTACTGAGCAGGGAAAAGCTGCTGAGGAATCACGCTTAACTGAGTATCTTCGTTGCTAATGAATACTTCGCCATCTTGAATGCTCACTTGTAACGACATATTTTTACTAACTAACGTTTCTAACGCTTCAGCTTGCTTGCTGGGTATTTGCACCACTTTTAAATTATTAAAGCGTCCAAGGCTTGCTTCAATGCCCTTAAACCAAGGCCCTGCTTGTCGGTTCTGGTAACCATAAATCAATACTTGCTTGGCTTTTCCACAGGCTTGGCGAATGCGCTTTTCATCTGGCTGCCCCAAATCAATCCAAAGCTCAATTTCATCACTTAAACTTTTATTCCACAGGTCAGGCTCGTCTTGTGTGGAAAGCCCTTTTGTAAAGGCCAGGTCTTCGTGAGCATTTAAGGCAAAGGCCACCACTCGAACCATCATGCGTAAATCGGTTTCGCTTGGGTGGCGTGCTAGTGTTAATGAATGGCTTTGATAGTAATGTCGGTCCATATCACTAATATCTAAACTGATTTTAAAAATGCTTGCTTTAAGAGCCATATCTTAGGATCACGAAAAAATGAGGGTCACAGTATACTGCAAAAAGCTCTTTGAATGCCGCTTAAGCCAGATTAGGCATTGTTTAGTAAGCAGGGTTAAAAATGCTGGTTTTAATAAACCTTAAGAGTCGGCTAAAACCTTTGGCTATTTTGTAGTAAAATAAGGCCAAATTCAATTTTGAAGGTGCAAATGATGGCCAGTGCCAGCGCAGTTCATATCTTAGTGAAAGAGAGAAAATTGGCCGATGAGCTGAAAGAACGCCTCGCTAAAGGGGAAGACTTCGCTAAATTGGCAAAAAAATACAGCACTTGCCCCTCTAAAAAGCAGGGCGGCAGTCTGGGCGAATTTTTTAAAGGGGACATGGTTAAAGCGTTTGATGATGTGGTATTTAAGCGTCCAATTCTTAAAGTTCACGGCCCAATTAAAACTCAATTTGGATTTCACCTCATCAAGACCCTATATCGCTCATAGGTTTAGTGGCTAATGGAAGGGTTATTCACTGAGCTAAACCAGCATCGCGCTGTTATTCATTTGCTGTTGCATGCTGGCATGCCTGCTTTAGTGGTGGTTATTTACAAAGCCTTTTTTAGCAAAATAGCACCTTACCAGCCTGTAGCCACCGGTTCTTGGCTTAGTCAAACGCTACAATTACCTTTAGTGATCATGCTGTTAACCATGGTGGTGGATGTGGATCATCTACTGGCCACGCCTATTTACGCCCCTAATCGTTGTAGTATCTGGTTTCATCCCTTACACACTGCTTGGCCCATATTCTTCTACGGCATCATGTTGTTTTGGCCCATCATTAAGCGAAAAACTACTGGGTTTCTGAGGGTTACCGATAAAGTAGTGGCTTGGGCAGGAGCAGGCTTACTTATCCACATGCTATTGGATGCCATAGATTGCCTATGGATGCGTTGTAGCGGTTAGTGGCTTGTCTTTACAGGGCTAAGCACTTATTGGCTGATGTTACTGAGTGATGTGGTGATCTGGGTATCTACTTGCGCACTTAATACCCCAAACATTTCTCCATTTTGATCTTTAATGGGCACCGATACATTGGCCTTTATTTGCCTTGAGTGTTTATCCCAACTGAGGTTATCTACGAATATGTTTTCATCGGCCATAACGTTTACAAATTTGGCGGTATTGCCATGCCAGTAATCACTGGGCAGTGGATAGGCTGCCAATGTTTCCCCTTGGCTGCCCAACAGCAATAAGCCCACAAATACACTGTTGTTTTCTTTAAGCATCATTTTAAAGCGCTGTTGCATTTCGGTATTTAAAAAAGCATTACGCTTGGCGGGTACTTGCTCCCAGATTTCATTGTGTTCAATGAGTTCATCAAATTCTAATTGGCCGTCGTGCTCTTGAGTAAGGCTTAATACAGCGTCATGTTTGGCTAAGGCCCGCAGCTGACTTAATGGGCCACTTAAGGCGTCATCGGCTTGAACGTGTGTGCTCACAAACAGGCTAAGAATGCAGTATACCAAGGCCCTGAAAGCAGCTTGTTTTAGATTATGTGCCATGATCTTCGCACTAATTCACTTTTGGGTGGGTAATTTAACTATAGTTGGCTAATTCTCAGACCGCGAGCCTGTCGCCACTCTATTTTTACCGACTAAAGTTAGGTAAAATTGCGCGCTAAAATTTGACTCGCTTTACATAGGGCAGCAACATAGCTGCCGCTGGAGAATACCTTGGAAGTTCAACCCATAGTCAATCAGATTAAAGATTTGAAAGCCCGCACCGACATGCTTCGGGGGTATCTTTGACTACGCTCATAAAGCGGAACGCCTACAAGAAGTAGAGTTGTTATTGGGTCAAAGTGAAATCTGGAATGAACCAGACAAAGCACAAGAGCTGGGCCGTGAACGCTCAAATTTAGAAGCGGTGGTGAATACCATCGATGGCATGGACACAGGTCTGAACGATTGCCAGGAACTTCTGGATATGTCGGTTGCCGAAGATGACGAAGAGTCGGTCGAAGAAGTGGTGTCAGAGCTTGAAGGTCTGCAAACATTATTAGAAAAACTCGAGTTTCGCCGTATGTTTTCTGGCGAAATGGATCCCAACAGCGCTTATCTTGATATTCAATCAGGGTCTGGTGGTACCGAGGCTCAAGACTGGGCCGAAATGATTCTGCGTATGTTTTTACGTTGGGGCGAGGCCAAAGGCTTTAAAGTAGAATTAATGGAAGTCACCGCAGGTGATGTGGCCGGTATTAAAGGGGCCACGGTTCGCTTTGAAGGCGAATACGCGTTTGGTTGGTTACGAACCGAAACCGGTGTGCATCGCTTAGTTCGAAAATCACCCTTTGATTCCAGTGGTCGCCGTCACACCTCATTTGCGGCGGTGTTTGTATCCCCTGAAATTGATGACGATATCGATATTGATATAAACCCAGCGGATTTACGCATTGATGTATATCGTGCCAGTGGGGCAGGTGGTCAGCACGTTAACACCACTGAGTCGGCCGTACGTATTACCCACGTACCCACCAATGTGGTAACCCAATGTCAGAACCAAAGATCGCAGCACAAAAACAAAGACCAGGCGATGAAGCAGTTGAAGGCCAAATTATACGAGCGTGAATTAAGTATTCGTAATGCAGAAAGCCAAGCACTGGAAGCCACTAAGTCAGACATTGGCTGGGGCAGTCAAATACGTTCCTACGTATTGGATGATTCGCGTATTAAAGATTTGCGCACCGGTGTTGAAAACCGTAATACTCAGCAAGTGTTAGATGGGGCGTTAGACCCGTTCATGGAAGCGTCTTTAAAGGCCGGTTTGTAAAAACGGTTTTGTAAAAAGTAGGCCTAACTTAACCTAGGCCTTTGTTAAATTTTAAAGCATGGGCTTATTTAAAATTAGGCCTTTGTTAAATTGTAAAGTAGGGCTTAATTTAAACTAAGCCTTTGTTAAATATTAAAACAAGGCTGCATGTTCCCGACGCAGCCCATGTACCTACATCCATGTAGGCAGAAAAGGCTATTAAAATGACTGAAGCACGTGATGAAAACAAATTAATAAGCGAACGTCGCGCTAAATTAGATGCGATGCGTGAAGGCTGTGCAGCCAATGGTCATAAAAACGATTTCGACCGTAAAGATTTAGCCGACGACTTGCAAAAAGAATTTGGTGAGTTTGATAAACCCACTCTTGAAGAAAAAGATCATCAGGTCGCGGTAGCCGGCCGTATCATGTTTCAACGTGGCCCGTTTGCACAAATTCAAGATGTGTCTGGCAAAATTCAAGTTTATATTGCCAAGGAAGTACAAAAAGAAATTAATTACAAAAGCGCTTATGACTTAGGCGACATCATTGGTGCCAAGGGTGCTTTGCACAAATCTGGTAAAGGCGAATTATTTGTCAATATCACATCAAGTGATCAGTTGGTAATGCTGACGAAATCTTTGCGTCCACTGCCTGATAAATTCCATGGCTTGGCCGATCAAGAAACTAAATATCGTCAGCGTTATATTGATTTAATCATGAGTCAAGAAACTCGTGACTTATTTAAAATCCGTTCAAAAATTGTTGAAGGCATTCGTCGTTACTTAAGCGACCGCGATTTCATGGAAGTGGAAACACCCATGTTACAAGTGATTCCTGGTGGCGCCACTGCTAAACCGTTTGAGACTCACCATAACGCCCTAGACGTAGATATGTATTTGCGTATTGCACCCGAGCTTAATCTTAAGCGTTTAATAGTGGGTGGTTTTGAGCGTGTATTTGAAATTAACCGCAGCTTCCGTAACGAAGGTTTGTCTACTCGTCATAACCCTGAATTCACCATGATCGAATTTTATCAGGCCTATGCCACGTACCACGACCTAATGAACACCACAGAAGATATGTTGCGTACTTTGGCACAAGACGTTATGGGCACTACAGATATTAAATCCACTGAAAAAGACAGTGAAGGCAATATCATAAAAGAATCTACTTACGATTTCTCTCAGCCGTTTACCCGCATTACCATGGCAGATGCGGTTATGAAATATAATCCAGAATTTGATAATGCTGTTATTCAAGACTGCGAAAACAATCTTGAAGCGCTAATCGCCTATGGTCGCCAAGTGGGTATTAAAGATGAGCCTAAGCAAAGTGCATGGGGTCCTGGTAAGTGGTTGTGTGAAATCTTTGAAGAAACGGCTGAACATAAATTAGATCAACCAACTTTCATTACGGCTTATCCTTGGGAAGTATCGCCACTGGCCCGTCGCAGCGATGACAATTCTTTTTTCACCGACCGTTTTGAATTCTTTGTGGGTGGTCGTGAACTGGCCAATGGTTTTAGCGAGTTAAACGATGCTGAAGATCAAGCGCAACGTTTCCAAAAGCAAGTGGATGAAAAAGCCGCCGGTGACGATGAAGCCATGCATTACGATGCTGACTACATAGAAGCCTTAGAATACGGCATGCCGCCAACAGCAGGTGAAGGCATTGGTATCGACCGTTTAATGATGTTGTTCACAGACAGCCCAACCATTAAAGACGTTATCTTGTTCCCACACATGCGCCCACGTGGTTAACTAGCCCATACGCTAAGCCGAAGCTAATCTTTAGGGGACCCTGAAGTGGCGCTTCGGCTTTTTTGTTAAAGCTGTATATTAAATTTTCGTGCAACCATTCAGCCTCCTGTGTGTTTAATAAGGGAAGTTGTTTCAATAACCGAGCTATCTTTATGACCGCCATCGATATTTTTAAGCAAAGTTTAACCTTCTATACTCGTCTTTTTAATAAAATATTTTGGTTAAGTGTGGCCTCTAGTATTGTGCCTCTTATTAACTCTGCGATATTTGGTGCGGCTCAGCCTTCTGGTTTAGGCTTGTTAGTTATGATGCTCATGAGCATGTTTTTTTCTGTGTATATGATGGCGCTTGTGCATCAATTTTCAACCGATCAAGATGATAGTTTACAATCAGCATTTACACTGGCCGTTAATAAAGTGATGCCAGTGGTACTCACTAGTATTGTGATGGGGCTATTTGTTATGGTGGCGATTATTCCCGCGGGTTTAGTGGGCGGGATATTGACTGCAGGCATTAGTGATGAGGTTTTGAAAAATACATTAATGGCCACGGTCATCGCCATTCCTGTTTGTATGATTATGTACCGTTGCTTTTTTGCCGTTTACTGCACCCTAGTAGATGGTTTGAATCCAATAGAAGCTTTGAAAGCCAGTAACCAGCAAATAAAAGGTAATAAGTTAGCCTTCAATGGTTTTATGGTGCTGGGCGCTCTGATGGGTGTGTATGCATTAGTGTTGGTTTTGCTAAATTTAATGATAGCCGTTAACCCTTTAATACTGGGTATGTTTGAGTTTGCATTAAATGTATTTGTCCTGCCGTTATTTACCGTATTTATTTATCGATTATTTGTCGTCACCAAGCAAACCCAAAAGATAGATGAAGAACAATAAATGATTGCTCTGCCCAAAAAGCTTGATCCCAAATGGAAAAAGCATTTCAAGAAAGAGTTTGCCAAAGACTACATGCAGTCCCTTGGGCAGTTTTTACAAGAAGAGCAGGCAGCAGGGCAGGTGGTGTTTCCAGAGAGTCAGTATTGCTACAACGCATTTCAAAGTGCCACATTCGATAGTGTGAAAGTGGTGATCGTGGGTCAAGATCCTTACCATGGTAAAGGCCAAGCTCATGGATTGTCATTTAGCGTTGAAGAAGGGGTTAAAATTCCACCTTCTCTTAGAAATATCTACAAAGAATTAAACCGTGATTTAAATATCGATATTCCTGTGTCGGGCAACTTACAAGATTGGGCCAATCAAGGGGTTCTATTGTTAAACTCCTGTTTAACGGTACGTGAAGCACAAGCGGGTAGCCACAGTAAAAAAGGCTGGGAGACTTTCACAAATAGTTGCATTGAATATATCAATCAAGAAAAAACTAATGTGGTGTTTTTAGCGTGGGGAAAATTTGCACATGGAGTGTGTGAAAAAATTGATACCAACAAACATTGCGTGATTAAAACCTCACACCCAAGTCCATTAGGAGCCAGTAAACACGGGCAAGATTTTGTGGCGTTTAATGGTTCGGGCTGTTTTAGCAAAGCCAATGAATACTTAGTTTCCCATCACCTAACTGAAATAGACTGGAACCTACACCCTAACTTTCAGTTGCTGTAATTACGCTTTTAGCTTTCAGTCATGTTTAAGTTTTTAATGGCCATATTGGCTTCTAGCCACATGGGGGCAATTAATGTGGCCAACTCATTGGCAGCCACAGGGGGCTTTCCGGGAAAAGCGCTGATGCAGTTTACGTTTAAGCTTTCTTCTATTTGTTCTAAATCAAAATCTAATACTTCTGGGTGCACCGTGAAATAGATGCTGATCATGTCTGCCAATTGGGTAATGCGAATTAAGTGCGCACACTTTAAATCATTGTTAATGTCTTTAGGCAGCTCTTCTTGATGATGATATCTCACCACGTTACACAGCAGCTCTGGCAGCTGCCATTTTTTACAAATGTGCATGCCTAAAATGGCGTGATTAAATCCCGACGCATCTTTTTCTGAATAAATATACTGCTGGGCATTTTTGCAATTTCCATCAAGTGGGCCAGGTTCCTTGTGTGTGCTGTTTATTGGATTATTGGGAATGATAAATTTTCCCATATCGTGAATGAGCCCACATAAATAAGCCTGCTCGGGGTTTACTGAAAAGGCCGTCGTGGCACAGGCTAAAACCCGTGCAATTACTGCCACTTGTATAGCGTGTCGCCATAGGTTTTTTTCACGCTGATTCCTAGGAATAAATACTTCCGCCATGGCCATGGAGGCGATTAAACCAGCAATTTGGCTAGTACCAATGCGCACGATGGCGCCTCGAATGCCTATTATTTCTTCTACTGGGGTATTAATGGCACTGTTGCTCAGTTTAATAATGCGCAGCGTAAAAGTCGGGTCTTCTTTAGCAAGGGCCAATACCGACTCAAAAAAATCATCGTTATCTGGGTTTAAGGCAAGTAAGCGGGTTACAACGGTGGACAAGGGCGGCAGCTTTACTATTTTTCTTTTTAAGTCCTCAAGGGTTTGGCTGTCCATGTCGCAATATCCATATAGCGAGTAACTAAAAGTAATGAATAGATAGGGGTGTTCTTTATAAAGGTTAGTGTAAAGCCAACAAATCTCAAGGCAGAGGCTTGCTGGCGATCAGGGCAGTTTTATTTCACTGGCTTTATTTATTTCACGCGAATAAGAGCATTATTGTCGGTGTGCTCAAACTGTTTGCCATAAATTTCTAAATTCATGGTTTGTTTATAATTAAGCGTATCCCCTTTAACCGATATCTTAATATGGTACTGCACAGTACGAGCCTTCTTTTTCATGAAGGGTGACTGAATGATTTCCCACTCTTTATCTCCCATGGCGGCCTGAACGTCTAGTACGTTAGGGTCGACTACCTCGCCTCCGGCCAACACACATACACCACGAGGAATGGTAAATGAATGCATCACTAGGTTGTTTTCTTTGTCCCACATCCAATAGCCGGTTTGGTTATGTAAAGCTTTCTTATCCCGTGAACGAGTCACCACTTGATGATAGAGCACTCCGGCCAAGTCTTGCGCTTCGGCATTGCTGGTATTGCCAATGGCTTCGAACGTAATGATTTCTGAATAACCATTATTCTCTTCACCATCAGGCTCTGGTGCGATATCTGTGCCTTTATCGCCACGCCACTGGCCAATAAGTGCTGCTAACGGGCCGTAATCTACGCCTTCTATAATGCTGGTTTTGCTCATGCTATTGGCTACTCGTATTTCAAACTGAACTAAATTGGTATATGTGAAGTTTAAAGTGTTTTGGTACGCTGTTCAGCAATATTTGCCCATCTGTAGTGCATTTCTTTAATTGAATAATTGGCTTTATTAAAGCTCAACCAATGCAGCTCACCAGCCCCTTTATTTATAGGCCTAATTTTTTCATAGGCTGCGTAACCGTTTTCCTTTGGGTTATATAAGTGTAGACAAAAAATGCCTTAATATAGTAATACCCGCTAATTAATTGCGGCTTTTATTGATGGGAATGGGCTACTTCTGAAAGGTATTTTGTAAAATTCCTTTCATGGCTTGCGCCGCGGCCGACAACGGGTAGCGCTTGCGGGTAATGATGCCTACACGCTGACTGATGCCCTTATCTTTAAGGGGGCGACATACAGCGCCCACCTCCTGCATTTGTAACTCACACAAGGCAGGTGCAATGCTTACCCCTAAATCTTGAGCCACCATGCGGCCAATGGTCACTAATTGGTGGGTTTCCATGGCTGGGTTAAAGGGTAATTCTTGGCTCTCTAACCAGTCACATATTAACTGGCGCACCAGAGAAGGGGCTTGCAAGGTTAATAAATCGTATTCCAATAAGTCACTCAGGGCGATTTGAGTGTGCTCACTTAGGGGGTGGTGTTTAGGTAAAACCGCCACAAACTGATCATTAAACAGTGGCATGAATCGTAAATCTTCTTGTTCACCAGGGTCAAAGCTCACCCCTAATTCGGCTTGGCCTGAACGTACCATGCTCACCACTTCTTCAGCAATTACATCGTGCAGGGCCACTTTAATTTGGCTATGTTGGGATTTAAATGCCTTAAGGGCAATGGGCAAAAGGTTACCTGCAAAGGACGGCATAGCGGCCACCGTGATGCGACCAGTGCGAAGCGCAAAGCGATTATTCAAGTCTAATAAGGCGCTATCCCATTCCCGAAGCAAACGCTGAGCGGTGGGGTAAAAGCTTTCTCCTTCTGGGGTAAGCGCAAAGGAACGGGTGGTGCGAGTTAGCAGTTGGCCGCCCACGGTTTCCTCTAAATTTTTAATAGCAATGCTTAACGCAGGTTGCGAAAGGTGAATTTGCGCCGCGGCCTCGGCAAAGCTGCGCGAATGCACCACAGCCACAAAGGCCCGAATTTGTTTGAAAGTCACGTTGCTTATACTGGCCATGCCTCGATTACCCCTCTAGCCATTCATTTAAGAAACTTATTAAACCATGAATTTTTTCCAATTGTTTAATATAAGTGCCTATCCCATGCTGTGAAAGTATTAAAGATGCATTTCTCTTGTTGGCTTCTCTCAGTAATGAACCCAGATGGAGGAGCCACTTAACAATAAAAATACCTAATGTGATTGCTAGGTAGGAGTTGAATATGTCGGGATTTAATAAGCTGGTTGGCAGTTACCAAGAGGCCATGGCGGGCCTTGAAGATGGCATGACCGTCATCGCAGGGGGCTTTGGTTTGTGTGGCATTCCTGAAAACTTAATAAGCGAAATTAAAAATAAAGGCACCACGGATTTAACGTTTGTCTCCAATAACTGCGGGGTAGATGGCTTTGGTTTAGGCGTTTTGCTAGAAGATAAGCAAATTAAAAAAATGGTGTCTTCTTATGTGGGTGAGAATAAATTATTTGAAGAGCAACTATTAGCTGGTGAATTAGAAGTAGAGCTCACCCCACAAGGCACCTTGGCCGAGAAAATGCGCGCAGGTGGCGCCGGCATTCCTGCTTTTTATACCGCCACCGGCTACGGCACCCCAGTGGGTGAGGGCAAAGAAGTTAAAGAATTTAATGGTCGCAAGTACATAATGGAAGAAGCCATTACCGGCGACTTTGCCATCGTTAAAGCTTGGAAAGCCGATACCTTTGGTAATTTGGTTTACCGCCACACCGCACAAAACTTTAACCCCATGGCCGCCACTGCCGGAAAAATTACCGTAGTCGAAGTGGAGGAAATAGTAGAGCCAGGGGAGCTAGACCCAGCTCACATACATACCCCAGGCATATACGTTGATCGCTTGATTTTAGGGACGTTTGAAAAACGTATCGAACAGCGCACCATCACCACTGTTGAATCACAGGCATAGGGAGAAATAGTAATGGCTTTATCAAGAGAACAGCTCGCCCAGCGTGTGGCGCAGGAAATGAAAGATGGCTACTACGTGAATCTGGGTATAGGCATTCCCACGCTCGTGGCCAACTATGTGCCTGAAGGCATGGAAGTGATGCTGCAATCAGAAAATGGCTTATTAGGCATGGGGCGCTTTCCCACCGAAGATGAATTAGACGCCGATATGATTAACGCCGGTAAACAAACCGTCACCGCCATTAATGGCGCTTCCATTTTTTCATCGGCCGAATCCTTTGCCATGATTCGTGGTGGTCATGTGGACTTAACTGTTTTAGGTGCCTTTGAAGTGGATGTGCGCGGTAACATTGCCTCGTATATGATTCCCGGCAAACTCATTAAAGGCATGGGGGGCGCCATGGATTTAGTAGCCGGTGCCGACAATATTATCGTCACCATGACTCATGCTTCAAAAAATGGTGAATCTAAACTCTTACCCAAATGTACCTTGCCGTTAACCGGGGCAGGCTGCATTAAAAAAGTAGTAACAGATTTAGCCTTTATGGAAATACGCAACGGTGCCTTTTGGCTAATTGAGCGCGCACCGGGTGTGTCAGTGCAAGAGATTATTGATAAAACAGCAGGGGAATTAGTAGTGCCAGATGTGGTGCCTGAGATGCAGTTTTAGTTTTTAGTCGGTCATTAAATAAAAAAGTCGAAATCGAATATTTCTTATATCCGGTTTCGACTTTTTGTTTTTAAAGCTAAAGCCCCTGACGATACTGGGCATTAGTAGAAACGCTCACCATCTCGTTTAGCTGCACACTGGACGCTTCCACTCCATCCAATACATTTTCAAAATGACGTAACAATTCAGCCTTATCGGCTTGCTCTTTCGAGCCGGCACCAATATTAGTTAAATCAATAAAGAACTCATCAAACAAGCCCGAGAAATCCTTCACCGCGTCTAGATTTAAGAACTGCTCGTGATTGTAAATACTCGGGTAGCCACCTTTTTGTTTGTCTACCGCGAATGAAATGCCTTTCACGTTAGTAATGGTGGTGGCTTTTTCACATTTCAGCATGCAACCATCTTCAATGCTGGGCTTTTTACAGCCCACAGTTTGCTGGAAGAAACACTGGCGGCTGGTCATCATTAAGATAGGGTGGTAAATACTGTATAACAGTTTAAAGCCTTCTGGGCGTTTAATGCGTCTAATTTGATTTTGATTAATTTCGTTAGAAATAAACGCGCCTTTGCAGTTAAGTTCTTCTTGCAAGGTTAATAGGGCGTAAGAGTTGGTGGTATTAAGGAAGGGTCCTGCAATCCAATCTATGCCCATCTCAAACGCTTTATAAGCCACCCCTGTGTTGTTGCTCACAATGCGCGCAGGCTTAACCACTTCTAATATTTTAACGGACTCTTGATAATCTTTGCCAATTAACACCGCTGGAAACCAAGGAATCAGTCTTGGGTTCTCCAAGAAAATATCGATGTATTTAGTGCTGCCCACTTTAAAACTTTCAGGTAATTTAAAGTACACATCGGCTTCTGTTTGATCACACAGGTGTAAGTCTGCAATGTCGCTAATTAAAATAGACAGTTTAGGTTTTTCTTCTATTTTAGCATGCTGGGGTAATGCAGCGATTTCCACAGCGGGCACCACGTCTTTAGAATCATTTAATAAAAACGCCAACTTGTTTTTAAGGGTGGTGAGTTCTTTAAACGGAATGTTTAAATTGTCGTCCAGTTGATTAAAATAAAATCCTTCAATGTTGTACCGGGCGTTATTAAAACTCTTAAAGCGTTTTTCAATGGCACTTTGGTCTATGGCTGACTTGCCAGCGGCAATAAGGCAAGTATCTGATTGCACCACAAATACTTGTTTGTCTTTTTTCTCTAGGGCTTTTTGATTGCCATCACTTACTACGGCAGTCACGGTTAATGGTTCATTTAGTTTGCCCGAGAACTCAATATTAAGAAGGTGTTTGTCAATGCTTAGGTATTCAATCTTTTCACTGACCTGTGCGCTGATTTCATTTTTTTCTTGAGATAATTCTTGTTGCGCATCATGTATTTGCACAACCGATATGGCGTTACTTTTTTCATTAGCGTGGGTAAAGCTGTTGTCACGGGGGTTGTCGATAAACATGGACTTAGTCATGTCACCCTTTAAGAACAGGTTGGTAAAATCACGGTTAAACACTTTATAAAGGTTTGAATCGTCTTCTAATAATTTACCAGTTTCTACAAACTTATTAATTTGTTTGCGCCAGCTGTCCACCACTGTGTGAACATAGCTTGCGCCTTTAATGCGCCCTTCAATTTTTAACGAATCCACACCCGCTTCTACCAATTCAGGTAAATCAAAATAAGCTGAGTTATCTTTTAAGTTAAGCGGGTGCTTATTGCCCATTTCAGTAGGTTCGTATTCATCACGGCACGCTTGGCTACAACGGCCACGGTTACCGGAATTTCCCACACTCACCGAACTTGAATAACACTGGCCAGAGAACGCAATACACAAGGCACCGTGTACAAATACTTCTGTTAATACATCTACATCGTGGGCAAGTGCAGTTAACGATTTTATTTCACCCAAATTTAATTCACGGGATAAGTTCACACGAGTGGCGCCAATTTTGGCTAAGAATAAAATTTGCCCTTCGTTGTGGGTGGTGAGCTGGGTAGAAGCGTGAATGTCTAGCGTTGGGAAATGCTTTTTAACCAGGTTAAACATACCCAAGTCTTGCACGATAATGCCGTCGATGCCGGTATTCACCAGCTTGTTTAGCAGCTTAATCATGCCCGCTAATTCGTTTTCTAGAATCACCACGTTCAGGGTTAAAAAGATCTCGCATTGATATTCATGGGCTAAACGGACAATGCCGTTTAAATCATCAAATGAAAGATTGCTAGCACGGTTCCGGGCGTTAAAGGTATCTAGCCCGCAGTACACCGCATTGGCACCGGCCACAATGGCCGCTTTAATGGCGTTTACATCACCGCCGGGTGCCAATAATTCAATCTTTCTACTCATGTATACAACCCATATCTCGCCGCCCGTTAGCCTATATAGGGGTTATAGGCTTATTGCTGGGCAGCGTTTTTTTATTCATTAAATTTGAGGGGCGATTTTAGCCCTATCCCCCATTCATTGCTATTCATTAGGGCCTTAAAAGGGAGCTTTTGTTTAAAAAAAGTACAGGTGGCTTTAGGACAATAACAACAGTGTGGTTGGGAGTCCTCAATCTTAGTAATAGTCCTTTAACTTTGTATGGCTATTAATTGTTAAAATTAAGGATTGAATTGCGTTTCTAATTATTCAGTGGCTACTGCTGTTTGCCAACTTTGCGGGTTGTCTGTTAGGCAATAAGTAAGGGTTTCTTCGCGTTTACTTTTAAAATTAAGCCGATGTAATGGAAAATAATTTAAATTTACTTATTAAGTTAATTTTAGTTTGCACAACCCATTTCTAAATCTAGTCTTGGCATTAAGCATTTTCTGTTGCCTACAGCTATCTCACGAAAATTTGTTGGGCAGCATGTCATTCTATGATCACTCAGGCTACGATTTTACGGTGATTAGAAAGATAGGGTGATGCTGCTACAGCCAAATTGTATTTAAGGAACAAATATAATGACACTTAAAAAATTAGCATTGCCCCTAACGATCATAAGCAGCTTTTTACTGGCCACGTCTTTTAACAGTGCCTTCGGTGCAGAGGGAGACTTGGTTCCGCCTAAATATACCGGGGTCTTTATTGAAAATATCAGCTATGAAGGGGCGGGTTGTCAGGAAGGTACCGTACAAAGCCAAATAACAAGCGATCATAGAATCGTGGGTCTTCTATTTAATTCTTTTGGCTTACAGGTCGATGGCCGCATGACAGGAGAGCAGAGCATACATTGCAACATACAAGTCACCGTAGATGTGCCCCCTGAATATGCGGTGGCATTATCATCAGTGAATCTAGGGGGCTTATTGGTACTTCCGAAAGGCGCGGGGGGCTCATTACAAAGCCAATACTTTATGTCAGGGCAAGCATCAAAAAACAGCATTAATAAAACTTGGTTTAATAATGAAGAAGACTGGGCGGTGGAGAGCTTCTATTTATCATCTGGCTCAAGCAATGAAGAGCCAAGTGAAGAAAAGTTAGCTGAAGAAGAGCTGATATTTTCTAACTGTGGTGAGAACGCCGTGATTGATATTAATACCAAGCTTGAACGGTTTAGCAATGATGGCGTTATGCTAGGCACTGTGCAAGTGAATTCTATGGCTAATACACTGGCTATTGAATATGAATGGCGAGAATGTTCAATGTAAATTGAGACGCTTGAATAATAGAAAAGGAATAGCAGCTGCCTAACAGTGCTATTCCTTTTCTATTTTATTCTCTCTATTTCCTCGTTATCTTCTCGCGGACTATTTTTCCAAGTGCACCCCGTGAAACTTTAAGTGCTCGTTTATAAAACTCGAAATAAAGTAATAACTATGGTCATAGCCCATTTCCATATCTAGGGTGAGAGGGTATTGGCTTTCAAGGGCGGCCGCCTGCAAGGCTTCTGGGTTTAATTGTTCAGCCAGAAAATTATCGCTGCTGCCTTGGCTTACTAACGTGGGCACTTGCTGGTTTTTATTTGTAGCATGGCGCATTAATAAACTGCTGTCATAAGTTTGCCAATTTTTTTCATCACTTCCTAAATAGGCGTTAAATGCTTTTTGTCCCCAAGGGCAAGTAGTGGGTTGGCAAATAGGGCTGAACGCCGAAGCCGATGCGTAACGCTCTGGATTTTTAAGGCTAATCATTAACGCGCCGTGGCCGCCCATGGAGTGGCCACTAATAGAGCGCTTATTGGATACTGGAAAATTCGCTTCAATTAATTCAGGCAATTCATCCACTATGTAGTTGTACATTTTATAGTGCTTGTTCCAAGGCTCTTGCGTGGCGTTAATGTAAAACCCTGCCCCTAATCCTAAATCGTAAGCGCCGTTTTCATCATCAAATACTTCTACACCGTTAAAGTCGGTGCCGCGCGGGCTAGTATCCGGCGCCACTATGGCCATGCCCAGTTTGGCGGCAATACGTAACGCCCCGGCTTTTTGCATGAAGTTTTCATCGTTACAAGTAAGACCAGACAGCCAGTATAAAACCGGTACCTTGTTATCTTCACTTGCTTGGGGCGGCATGAATATGGCAAAACGCATGGCGCAATTTAAAGCTTTCGAGTCATGAGTAAACTGTTGGTGTTCACCTGAATAAACCCGCTGGATACTTACCTGTTGAAGATTATCGCTCATGGAATGATTCCTTTGCTTTTTTTATTCTAAAAATGGATGTGGGTTAATATAAGGCAGTGGCGGGCATTAGAAAAGATAACGCTCAACAATAAAGTGGTAGAAAAGACCTTCTATAAAACAAGACAGGCCGCACTTATTTATAAAATTTAAATTAAGGCGGCCCATTCTTTTTGTTAACGCTTTGAAAAGTTATTTATCAAAATGCTCACTTGATTGCGCACTTCTTAAAAATGCACGACACTACGAATGCTTTCACCCTTGTGCATTAAATCAAACGCATCGTTAATGCCTTCCAAGCCCATGGTATGGGTAATAAAATCGCTTAGCTTAAATTCACCTGCCAAGTAACGCTCAACATAGTCAGGCAATTCTGTGCGGCCCTTAACACCACCAAAGGCAGTGCCGCGCCATACGCGCCCAGTCACCAACTGGAACGGGCGGGTAGAAATTTCTTGGCCAGCCCCTGCCACACCAATAATCACCGATTCGCCCCAACCTTTATGGCAGCACTCTAATGCCGAACGCATTACGTCTACATTGCCAATACACTCAAACGAGTAATCCACACCGCCATCGGTCAGCTCTACAATCACGTCTTGAATAGGCTTGTCGTAATTTTTAGGGTTAATGCAATCGGTGGCACCCAGTTTACGGGCCAGCTCAAACTTACTTTCGTTAATGTCTATTACAATAATACGGCTGGCCTTGGCCATGGTGGCACCAATCACGGCGCTTAAACCTATGCCGCCCATGCCAAATATGGCTACCGTGTCGCCTTCTTCTACCTTGGCGGTGTTCATTACTGCACCCATGCCGGTGGTGACACCGCAGCCTAACAAGCACACTTCTTCAAGAGGCGCTTCTTTGTTGACCTTAGCCAACGAGATCTCGGGTAGAACCGTGTATTCAGAGAAAGTAGAGCAGCCCATGTAGTGGTAAATAGGCTGGCCGTCTTTATAAAAGCGCGTGGTGCCGTCGGGCATTAATCCCTTGCCTTGGGTTTCACGAATCTGTTGGCACAGGTTGGTTTTGCCCGATAAACAGAATTTACACTGGCCGCATTCAGGGGTGTACAGTGGTATAACATGATCCCCCACAGCAACACTGCTGACCCCTTCTCCAATTTGCTCAACGATCCCGCCTCCTTCATGGCCTAATATGGCTGGGAAAATCCCTTCTGGATCTTCACCCGACAGGGTAAATGCATCGGTATGGCATACGCCCGATGCCACAATGCGCACCAGTACTTCGCCCTTTCGCGGCAACATCACGTCTACTTCTTCAATAGACAGTGGCTGGTTTGGGCCCCAGGCAATGGCGGCTTTAGATTTAATAAATTTATCGGTCATAGGGCTTCACTTTAATTGGCTGTAGGGCACGGCTGTTGGTTTTATTAGAGTAGGGGCAAACGCCACACTCTTCTAGGCTGTTCTACACATACCGCGATATTGGTAACCATTATAATTGTTTATTCAGTGGTGTTAATATGCGGTTTTAGTAACTTACTTTTACCATGTGGTAATAATGTAAGGCATACGTTGAATTCATAAAAGGTGGCCTTTATGCAATGGCAGGGAATATGTGAATTTGCAGCGGTGGTGGAAACCGGCAGTTTTACCCTTGCAGCCAAAAAACTGCTGATCTCTACTGCACAAGTGAGCCGCCAAATTAACGCCCTAGAGAGTCGTTTAAGCACTAAGCTGTTTTACCGCACCACTCGCAAGGTATCTCCCACCGAAGAAGGGCAGCTGTTTTACCACCAGTGCCGCAATATTTTAGATGGCCTAGATGAAGCTGAGCGCTCCATGACCAATTTAAAAGGGCGACCTCAGGGCAAAATTAACTTGTCGGCCCCGGTGACCTATGGCGAGCGCCATATTATTCCTTTAATAAGTGATTTTTTACTTTTGTACCCAGAGGTGGAAATAAATGTACACCTGTCTAACCAGCGGGTTGATCTTGTAGAAGAAGGTTTTGATTTAGCCATACGCTTGGGTAATCTAGATGACTCTACTTTGGTGGCTAAAAAAATATCTTCGCGTCAGCATTTTTTATGCGCATCACCTTTGTATGTTAAGCAGCATGGTGCGCCGCAATCTATTAATGAATTAAAAAATCATAATTGCTTATTGGGCAGTTCGGATTTTTGGTACTTCTCTACAGATAAAAAGTTTACAGATAAAAAACTCACAGAGAAAAAATCAGCAGCTAAAGCTGCGCAAAAAATACGGGTTACCGGTAGTTTGCGTTGCAATTCTGGTTTGGGGCTGGTGGATGCAGCGTTAAAAGGATTGGGGATTGTGCAGTTGCCGGATTATTATTTGCGCAAGCATTTAGAGGCTGGGCAATTGGAAAAGTTATTGGTGGCGCATGAGCCTATGGAGGAGGGGATTTGGGCGGTGTATCCGCAGAATAAATATTTAGCTACTAAGGTTCGATTGTTGATTGATTTTTTGGTGGAGGAATTAGAGGGGGGGGAAATGTTTATGGAAACATTTTTGTGGGGTTGAGTTTGGTTTTTTATAGGCTTGTTGCTAGTTTTTGGGTTGGGGCTAGAACGATTTTCCTTCAAAGGGGAGCTCCCCTTTGAAGAAGAACCGTACTGGCTAACACTAAGCAGAACTTAAAAAAGCTTAAGGTTATTAGCTTTTGACCCACCAAGAAGTATAGTGGGTATCCTTAAGTAGTATGGAAAAAATTTTCGATGTTTTGGACATCAGGTCTATAAAAAATGAACTCACCTCTTTTGCACAATGAAGTACATGAATTAGCTTTAGATATTGTGAATGCTTCCGCTATTGAAGATAAGATCTCTGGGTGGGCTGCTTATACAAAACTAAAAGAGTTATGTGAGAAATATGAAAGTACTGCGCTAAACCATCCTTTTCAATGGGAGAGTTTGGGCGACTTTACTGCTGCTAATGATCAAGCTATACCCATTTATCGAAAAGCGCTAGCTATCGCAGAGGAATTGGAAGAGGTTGTATATGTAGCTTCAATTAATTTCGCATTAGCAGAAAAATACTTTGAAATGGAAGAACTCGAACAAGCTTATAGTTTTGCCTTGCATGCCAATGAAGCCGCAAAGAGCAGTGAAGATTTGGAATTAAGAAAGGAAATAAGTGAGCTCTTACTCACCCTCACTAAGAGCACTTAACAAAATGCTAGAGTTTACCTTGTACTGTACCTCTAAATAAAACCAAAAATAGCAGGCAAAAACTACCTGCTATTCCAGTTCTACAATTAAAACATCAAACCCAAAACCTTAAGCAATCACAGACGCCAGTCTGTCAGTAATAATCGCACGAGCATCATCGGCAATCTCTTTTACCAACGCTTCACAAGTGGGAATGTCCTTAACCAAACCGCCACTCATACCGAAAGTCACCATCCCCGCGTTAACATCACCAGTAGTCCAAGCAAGTTCTTGGTTCTTACCAGAAACAAAGTGGTGAATGTCTGCAAACTCACCGCCTTCTTTTTCAACTTCTTGTACTTTCAGGGCAATCTCGTTTTTAAATACGCGGGCAGTATTTTTAAACTTGCGGAAAATCAAGGTAGAGTCGGTTTCTTTCATGTTAACAATGGCTTGTTTTACATTTTCGTGTACCGGTGCTTCTTGCGTGGCCACAAAGCGTGTGCCCATGTTTATGCCATCGGCACCTAATGCTAACGCGGCTGCTAGGCCACGACCATCTGCAATGCCGCCAGATGCTAAAATAGGAATGCTTAGTTTATCGGCTGCGGCAGGAATTAAAATTAGCCCTGGAATATCTTCTTCACCTGGGTGACCAGCACATTCAAAACCATCTATGCTTACCGCCGCTACGCCAATTTTTTCAGCCTTAAGTGCATGACGTACTGCCACACACTTGTGAATTACTTTAATGTCGTGGGCGTTAAACTTTTCCATAAACGGTTCTGGGCTGCGCCCTGCTGTTTCAACAATTTTTACGCCGCTTTCGCAAATCACATTCACGTAGTCATCGTAGTTAATGGCGGTGGCCACTACGCCTACGGTTAGGTTTACCGCAAAAGGCTTGTCGGTAAGAGACTGGCACTTTTCAATCTCGGCCTTTAATAATTCAGGGGTCGGTAAGGTTAGGGCGGTCATAATACCCAAGCCACCTGCGTTGGATACCGCCGCTGCTAGTTCAGCGGTGCCAACACGCATCATGCCACCACATACAATCGGGTACTTAATGCCTAATAATTCTGTTAAACGTGTTTTCATGTTTTTCTCCTTGAATGGGTTAGCGGGTGATAATTCACCTGCGCCGTGAGGGTTTGCAACTGCTCTGCTATTAATAGGACTATTTAAAGGGCTCTTAATAGGGCTATGTATAAAACCATCGGGCTTATCATCTTGTGCACTCATTATGTGCAACCACCGAAGGTTTCGGAATGACCTGCACATACAAAATAATTGATACCTTATAACAATCGAAGCCAATCCTGCGGCATGTTATAGTGCCGCCTGCAACGCTATATTCGGGCTAGATTCAATAGGAAGTAAGGCAGAACATGCGAAAAACCGACAAAAAAGCCCTATCTTTCAATATTACCTTCATCAACATGGCCATCTCGAAAGTTTCTTTAGAGCCTGCGGTAATTGATACCTTATTATATGAGTGTCGTATTCCCAAGCATCTATTGCAGGAACCTAATGCCCGGGTTCCCTTAGTGCAAATGGCCAGATTGGTGAGTCGGCTAATCACTACTTCAGGTGATGAGCTATTAGGCCATGGCAAAGAACCCTTACCATTGGGGGGGCTTTCTTTACTTATCCACTGGCTGGTGGCGGCTAATACTATGGAGCAGGTGTTTGAACGTCTAGAGCGCTATTATCAAATAATAGGCAAGGGCCCGGCGGTTTATACGCAAATATCAGAACAACATGTTCAGCTTGTTCTTGAACCCGCCCAGAACACCAACCGCTATATTGCCGAAAATTTATTCTTTGTGATCCATCGAATACTCAGTTGGTTAAGCCGAGAAATCATCACCATTGATCATATTGAGTTTAACTACAGCGAACCGGCTCACGCCCAAGACTACCGAGCCGTGTATTACGGTGCGCCTATTACGTTTGATGGTGACGGTTCCATCATGAGTTTTCCTAAATCCCTACTGCAAAAACCCGTTAGGCAAGACCATGCTAGCCTAGAAATACTACTTAAAGATCTATTCTTTGATTTATATTTACTTGAGTTTAAAAGCCACAGCTGGGCTGGAAAGGTAGCCAACGAAATAAACGATAAACTTGATTCCATGCCAACATTGCCTGAGCTAGCCTGGGCCATGAAGGTGAAACCCTATACTTTGCAGCGCCGATTAGCCGATGAGGGCACCAGCTATTTAATCATTAAAAATCATCTTAAGCGTGACTCGGCCATTGAGCTGTTAATCAACACCGAACTGACCATTGAAGAGGTCAGTGTCAAACTGGGGTTTTCAGAAACCAGCCCATTTACTCGAACCTTTAAACAGTGGACAGGGGTCCCGCCCAGTGCTTATCGCAAGTATCAAAAAACTAAATAGTACACTTTTTTATTAGGGCACTGCGCTGCACGCTGAAAGTACCGCAAACAATAGCATGCAACATAGCTTTTAATCATTCCACCAAAGCCTACTTTTACTAGCTTTTGAAGGCCATTGCTGACTTTACCCGCGAGTATCTGCCTAGCAAAGCTTGGCTTTTAAATGCTTTAAAACAATTCAGGGCTCGTTTTTGCAAATATTATTTATTCCCTAAGCCCGCTCCATAGGCCTGACAGTTATTTGGTGAATAACCTATTAAGAATGTCCATGACATAACGCCCTTTCCCTCTTCTGACACTCGATAATCGAGGTATATTTACTATAGTTATTAAACTGACATCAACACAGGCATAAACTCACATGTCACTTTTTCTGAGGTGCTGCATGCTGTTGGGGGGGCTGTTTATATCAACTTGCAGTTACGCGCAGGCTAAGCAAACTATTCGCTGGCTAGGCTGGGAGCAGGTACCAAATTTTATCATCAAGGGTGAATTTAAAGGCCAAGGCATTGGTGATTCATTTACGTCATGGTTGCAACAAGCACTGCCACAATATCATCATGAAAATGTCATCAGTAATACACGCCGCTATAACCTACTTATTCGGGAAGAAAACGTCTGTGTTGCTTGGGCTTGGATAGTGCCAGGCAGTAAAGAGTTTAGAGAGCACAGCCGGCCGGTCTCTTTAGCACCTGGCTCTGGTATTCATGTATTAAAGTCAAAGCAGCATCTATTTGGTGAGCCAGGCGAAATTTTAACACTGGCCAAGTTATTGGCCAATCCAAATATTAAGCTAGGCTTTTTAGCGGGTATGACTTACTCGAAAAAAGTACACCAGTTATTGAATCAATATAAGGGGCAACCGAATGTCCATTATTCATCACGTCATGCAGTGGAATTTGACCTTAAATTATTGGATAGAAATCGTTTAGATTACTTTTTTGGTTTTTCATCACAATCCATCGCAAATGCAAAGATCAATGGCATTAAAAACAAATACCAGTTTTATAATTTGAAAGAAATGGATGTGTATACCAGCATGCATACCCATTGTTCTAAAACCCCATTTGGAAAAAGCGTGATGCAGAAATTAAATCGTGTCATTACCAATAAGTTGTTAATGAAGCATCTTGAAGTAATAGAAAAGTGGAATGGAAAAAACAAGCAATACCGACAAGTTTTTATGCAGCATGTTATTAATCAACAACCCAGCAAACAGGTGAGTGATCCAGGGCAATGATTCAGGCTAGGCATTGTACTGGTTTGTAGTGAATATATTATACAAATTTCTATGGCTGTCTTTTGTCATTAAATGAATGCCATGAGCTTAATGCAGTGCCATTCAGGCTCACCCTAATTTCAATTAAATGTGCAGTGACATTTAGCGTTATTATAAATTTAGAGGTGAATAATGGCGTCAGCATTCTCCGTTACATTTATTATTGTTATGGCGAATGCTGGTGTGATATTGCTACCTTCACTTTTCTGGTGTTTGGCAGGCTGACAAAAAAAGTCTAATTTACCCAGATTATTTAAGCTCTCCATAGTGTTATCTGCGCTGCCAATATTATCCGTTCAGGCGTTGTATTTCGTTAAATAAATATTAGCCAAATACTCGCTTATATATTTTTCTATGTCGGCGTTTACCAGTATATTACTTTTATTTATTCTATTCGTAATAATCATTTTAAAAGTAAATAGTAACAAACTAGGTGATTTCCAGTAGAAAATAAAACTGTAAACTAGATGGATTAGGCTTTATGGGGTATTTGTAGTGGCTTTTAATAGGAGATCTGCTGTCTAATTTATTGACAAGGTTTTTATTTTAAACAAGTCCCTCCACCCAATAGTGGAGGGACAATTTACTGCAATTCGGCCCCTGCCTTTAACCGGCCCTTTTAATATGAATATGGCGCACTTCCGCTTTACTTATTTGTTGGCGTTTAATGGTAATGCTTAATACACCATCTTTGAACTTGGCGTCGACATTTTTCTGATCGGCATCTTCTGGTAAGGATAGTACCCGCTCAAATTTTCCATAGCTACGTTCAATGTGGTGGTATTCTTTGTCATTTTCTTGGGTTTGAGTATCACTTTTCTCACCTTTAATTATTAAGGTGTCATTGGCAATGTCTAGCTCTACCTGTTTTTCATCTACTCCGGGTACCTCAAGGGTTATGGTGTAAGCATTTTTATCGGCTTCTATATTAATGTTAGGTTTAAATAATTCCATTGAGTCATTAAAATGAGAATGAGAAAACATAGACGGCATATTAAAGCTTTGAAACGCTTCATTGAATAATCGATCAATATCCTGATGCAGGCGCATGATTGGATAGGAAGACAATGGTTCCCGTTGGGCAAGGTTCTTCTTGTTGTCTTGCTCGCTTGAAGTTTTAGAAGGGTGTTCATGTTCAACCCAGTTCCAAGGATTTAGGTTCTTAAAGTTCATAATACTATCTCCTATTAAAAGAATGATTTAACACTTGCTATTTTAAAGTGCTTTTAAGGTAGCCACTTACCATTCGTTAACCGACTTTTAGCCAGCACTATTTTGATTTTCTAATAATAGATATAGTAATTTATGATTTGAATTTCAAGAGTGGGGTAATTATGAATGCTGGTAAAAGGTAGGTTTTCTATAATTAATTATTATTAAAAAATTTAAGAAAAAATCACTGTGTATTGCCTTGATTTTAAAAGAAAAAATAATTCAGTGGGAAAGTTGTGGTGCTAATGTGAAAAATGAGAGGCTGCGATACAGCCTCCTTTAACACCTAGTTACTAGTGTTTTGATTTAGGTCAATTAAAAAATTCTTGTTATATACGATTTAAAATGAGCCTGATATTTGCATCGCCTTTTAATCATATTGAATGCTTTATAAAGCTTCATTGGCAGCGTTTACGGCATCCAGCTGCTGGCCATTAGGACCACCATCTCGCTGAGGGATTAGCGTACGAATGGCATTGGAATCCACATTGGCTGCATCTGGGTCGGTAAGGGTTTCTAAAAACTGCACCACTAAATCCACTTCTGTATCGCTAATACCGTTTGAAAATTCATCGTTACCGGCCAGAATACTTTGGGAAAGGGCTAAACCATTGGGTGCCACTTGGTTGGCGCAATCGTCTAAATCTTTAAACTGCTCAAGGTCACACATTTCATTATTGGCAAAGTAAGCTGCAATGGAAGCGCCGTGGCCTGTGTAGTGTTCTACGTTTCTTTTTAAAGTGGCGAATTGTCCGTTGTGTCCCCAAGGGCCGGTAATGGCCACGTTTAATAATGTCGGAGCGCGAAAAGCACCGGGTGCATCTAATGGGCCGTCTCCATCTGGGTCCAAACCTTCGGCACCTTCATCGGCGCCGCTGCCATCACTGGCGTTGCCCACCCCAATTTGTGGGTAGTTACCCGGTAGTTGAGCTTGGGTGGTAAAAAAAGCGCCGGCGTGGCAAAAAGTGCAACCTGTGCTGCTGTTCATAAAAGTAATAGCGCCGCGTTTTTCATCGTTAGTGATGGCTGATGTATCGCCATCAACATAATCAAAAAATGGGTTATTAATAAAAATTTGTACTGCTTCATAAGCGGCTATGGCTTCGGCGATTCTTGAAAAGTTAATGACATTATCACCAAAGGCGGCGCTGAATAACTCTCCCCATGCATCAGTGGTGATGCGGGTGGCCAACACCTCTTCGCGGTAATCGGTTAAGTCGCTGTCGATGCTGTCGTCATATCCCAGCTCGCTGGCATCGCCCATTTCAGGGGCGGCGGTCACAGGAAAATGCGCTTGGGCCATCAATAACGCCAGAGTGCCATTGCCTACGGCATCTTGGGTGTGACTGGATACATCCGCTGAGTCTGTATTCACACCGCGCATGGTAAGCGATACGCGGTTATCCCAAAATAAACCACGGTCCCATAAAGCAGTATTGCAGGTGGCTGGAGAATTACGCGGTACGATGGGCACATTGTTGGTGGCGTCGCTGCGGCCAGGGCCTAGTAATTCAGGTACCACAGAATTCACACCGATGGGCATGGATAAATCATCGCCGCCACACCCCAGCGCAGGGTGGTGGCAAGATGAACAAGCGGTATCGTTATTGGCGCTTAAGGATTTATTGTGGAAAAGTTTCATGCCCAATTCAACTTTAGCGGGCGCTTGTTCACTGCGCACGCGGGCCGCAAATGCGCGCATGTTTTCTAGATGACTGGCCATGGCGTTGTGGGTGAGCATTTCATTTAAGCAAGCGTCTAAATTTTCATCTGTTACATCTAAGGCTGTTTGGCGGTTAGTGGTGATGTTGCAGGCGCTAAAATTAATTAAGCGATCATTTGCAATGACGGTTTCGGCGCCGTTATTTAAGCCGGTGTTAGTGTCATTTAGTAGGGTTTTAGCCGTGACCGTAGACGTGCTTTGGGCGTCATCAATACTGGCGGTGCTTATGGCGTATTGGTAAGGGGTATTAATGGTTAAACCCTCATCAACAAAATAAGGGGTTGTGACCTGGGCGATTTGAACATTGTCACGGTACACAGTGTAGG
>OJBI01000073.1_pt1 | contig 30977 bp, 27 predicted proteins | sample 1590541 | NCBI WGS metagenome assembly OJBI01 (sample SAMN05416871, study PRJEB24817) | seawater metagenome | isolation source: Sea water | place: Canada:Atlantic | collected 2013-11 | reverse complement strand
GGGTTCATAGTATCCAGTATCGGCATAATGCTTTTTTGCAGCATACTTTTCACTTCACTGGGCACACCGGGTGTGCACATGATGAGGCAATCATTATGAAGAATACTAAAACCCGGCGCACTGCCGGTGGGGTTGTGCAAAATATTAACGTCTTTTGGTAATAAGGCTTGTTTACGATTTGGGCCATTTAATTCATAGCCACGCTTTTCACACCAGCTTTGTAATTGGCTTAATGCCACAGGGTGCTCTTGAAGGGGCTGATTAACCACTAAGGCCAGTGCCTCTGCCGTTTTGTCATCAATAGTAGGGCCAAGGCCTCCATTAATAATTAATACATCGCTGTCTTGAGATAAACGCTCAATTTCCCTTACCAGTAAATCAAGACTGTCGCCCACGGTCACTTTACGACTAAATACCAAACCCTTTTGTTTTAATATGTCCGCCATCATGCAGGAGTTGCTATCCAGCACATCACCGCTCATTAATTCATCACCGGTTAATAACAACTGAATATCAAGCTTTTTCATGGGCGCATTTTATTCCTGCAAAAAAGAAAGGGTACCCCCGAATGCGCATCAGGGGTACCCTTTTTATGGTCTATTCGATTACGAAATTGAAGGTGAAATTTGTTAGCCGGTTATGGCGCCTTTTTCAATTTCATCATCTGGCTTTTTTACGTCTATGGACTCTTTATCAAAACGCATCATTAACGCTGGCAAGAATAAGAAGTCAAATATCAATGCTATGCTGATGGTGGCGCTGATCATGATGCCCATTTTCGCGTTCACCGTGAAATCTGAAAACAGCAACACACAAAACCCAGCCACCAAAACCACAGTGGTAATTAATAAGGGCTTAGCCACCGTGTGGAACGCATAACGTACAGCATCTTCTGGGGACTTATTCATAAGATTTCGCGCACGCATGTATTTACTAAAGAAATGCACAGTATCATCCACCACAATGCCTAAGGTTAAACTAAATATAACGGCTACCCCTAAATCTACCACACCCGAGAACACCCCCCAGATACCAAATGCCACCATGGCTGGAAATGCGTTGGGCAATAAACTTAGCAAGCCATACTTAAAGGAGCCCAAGGCCAGAATTAAGGTCAGTGTAATTAGAATTATGGCAATCACAGACCCCGATAACATAGAGTCAATATTACTCTTACCCACATGAGCAAACATCACTGAAATGCTTGAGCCTGGTGTCACCAATTCTGGGCTATTATCCAACAACCATTGTTGAGCACGCTGGTCTAATTCTATTAACTCTTTGGCTTTTTGATTACGAGCAATGACCCCTATTAAAAGCGAGCTTTTATCAAAATTAATTTGGCTGTTTAAATCAAGACCATAAGGCAAAGACAACTCGTACATAAGCTGATATTGAGCGGCCAATTCACGGCTTTCTGGAATGGTGTAAAAAGCCGGATCATCTCGATTCATATTTTGGTTCAAACGTTTAAGCGTGTTGGTGTAGGAACTCACCGACACCACTTCTGGCTGGGCCAAATACCACTGACTAAATGCCTCTACTTTATTTAAAAACGCAGGTTCATTCACCCCGCCGCTTTCACCGCTATCCAGTGAGTAGTTAATCACTTCAAAGCCACTCACTTCATTTTGCATAAACTCAGCGCCCTTACGGAACTCAGTGCTTTCATCAAAATAAGCCACTGTATTGTCATTTAATTCATTTAAAGCCGTTAAGCTCGCCACGGATATGGACACCGCCAATACACCCCAAAATAAAGGCTTTTTGTGAGTGATGGTGAAGTTGGCTAATGTAGTTGACCAAAGCTTTTTACCTTCATCCATGGCTTTTGCTTTCATCGGCAACCAAATGGCTAGCGTCGGTAAGAAGGCAATGCTGTAGAAAAACGCAGCAATCACACCAAACGCAGCAATATTGCCCAACTCTTGAAACGGAGGTACATCCGAGGTATTCATGGCTAAAAAGCCAATGGCCGTTGTGAGGCTAGTAAGAAACACGGGTTGAAGGTTTATCTTCATGGTTTCCACCATGGCTTGCTTCTTCTCATATCCAAGCGATAAGTGATGTAAGTAACTGGCCAATATATGCACACAATCACACACTGCGAGGGTAAGAATAATAATAGGTGCCATGACATTCACTTGGTTCAAATCGTACGAGATCCATCCCATAAAGCCTTGGCTCACCAATACCGCTACTACGATTACAATGGAGGTTGCCACTGCTGACCAAAACGAGCGAAGCAAAATTAATAACATAATTAAAATTAACAAAAACAAAGCCGGAAACAGGTGACTGGCATCGTATTCAGCCGATTCATTAAAGGCCACATTCACCACGGCCAAGCCTTGTAAATATATTTTCAAGTTTGGATTATCAGCTTCCACACGCTTTTTCAATTCTCTGGCCGCTTGCACCAGCTCAAGTGTTGCTTCGCCCTGAATTTGTGCGCTGTCAGTAGGGAGGTTCAATTTAACATTAATGGCTGTGGCGTGATTAGTTTCAGACAATAAACTGTTCACCAACGCAATCTCGTTAGAGGCGACATTCTTTATAGTTTCGATCTGCTTGACGGTAAGCTGTTCTGCATCTTCTACTAAATTTTCCACCATTAAGTCATCATCAATAACCTGAGTATGTTGAAAGTTTGAAATAGAATCTACGCGGGCTGCGTAAGGCAATAACCAGGATTCTTCTGTTAAGACTTCAACACTGGCAAGAGTTGAACGAGTAAAAACCTGCTCATCTCGTGGACGTATTACAAAAACCAAGTTATCGGTCTTTGTATAGGTATCTTGCACTAACTCATGAGCTAACATTTGCTCATTATCATCGCTGAAAAATATTTTATAAGACGAATTAAATTTCAATTGTCCCAAGCCATAGCCAAGAAACACCAGCAACAAGATTGACACAATAAACAGCAGTATCCGCCGCTCCACTACCCAACTGGCTAAACGATCGTTCATGGCAAACGCCCTTGATTGTTATTATAAAAAAAGATTGCGCGACATTACGTCAATTAGTCATTTTTTTCCAGTTATGACACAATTTAGAAAAGTGTTTGATACAGGAGTACCACACCAATTGGCGATTTGATAGAAATTAGATTAACCCATCAAAAAACCTTCAGGTAGTATGGCTTTTTCACACCATGATAGATCTTTCGAGCGGATTAACATGACACGGCACACTCCCCAAAGCACCACCCCGAAAAATGTGCAAATTACCGCTCGCCAGCCAATATTTGAGTTTAAAGAAACACCAGCCATTTGGTTAAGCGACCCCATTAAAACTCACTTCATGAATGCGCTTTCGGTTTTGATTCCTTTCTCAGAAAAAACCGTTAATGAAATCATGCGAAAAAATATTGAGCTATTTCATGAGGCCAAACTAAAAAAAGAAATACAAACTCTCATCAAGCAAGAAGGCGCCCATGCTCGCATGCACCGTGAAACTAATAAAATATTAGCCGGCACAGGTTACACTGGCATATTGTTTTTCGAGAAAATACAAATTCGCCTCATGTCACTACTTAGAAAAGTATCCACTGACGTATTTGAACTGGCCATGCCGGCAGCATTTGAACATTTTACCGCAGCCATTAGCCGAGATTTTCTCTCACATGAATTTTACTGGACTAACAATAAAGAGAATACTGCCATTGAGTTTTCAAGGTGGCATGCATTGGAAGAATTAGAGCATCAAGCTGTTTGTTACGATGCCTTTAATAGTGTTTATAACAATAAATATCGGCTACCTATGTACTTAGCTTTAATATGGCTACCAGTCTTTGTCATTTCTACATTTACTATTCAGTTATATTTTTTGCATAAAGACAGGATTGTTTATCAACCAAAGTATTGGCTCGCGTATCTGCGCTTTATGGGGCGCTGCATCAAGTTATTTTCAAAAGGTATTTTTTCTTACAGCAAGGTCTCTTTCTCACCCTGGTCACCCCAGGATGAGACACTTTATCAAAAAAGTTTAGAGCGCTTTAGGAAGCACTAATGGCTTGAGAGGAGACACCTTCTTTAATTAGTAATCTTTTTCTTTTTAAATGCATCACCAATCCAAGTAAAGACAACAACAAGCTAAGACTGAGTACCAACACAATAAATATGTCTCGATAAAATCGTCCTACCAAGGGCACCAGTAAATTCCACTTATGTAAAAAGCTAAAACTGTAACCCTCTATTCTTGCTAATGCATTATTAGAATCAATCAGTAGACCTGTCACTGGGTCAATAAACACTCGCAGCCCATCATTACCATCAACTTGCCACACTGGTAGGCGTTTGTTTCTAAAGTCATAAGTGGGCCCGAAATGAGTTATAGGCTGTGAATCAATTACCTGCCAATTTTCTATATTCAATAAAGTGATTGCCTTTTGAATAACCAATTGATTATCTAATTCATTCAAAATGGCCCCGGTTTGGCTATCTACATAGTGCCCTTTAAATTCAGCACTGCTGCCCTTAAATCGTTTTTCTCGATCATTTTCTTGTAAAGGATTTTCAATAGAAGCGCTTATTCGATAAAGAAACTTCTTTTCATCATTGATGCCCCCCTGAATTAAACTTATTTGATTAATTGCAGATCCTCTCAAAGAACTGGGTAACTCAATGGCGCTCCAGTGATCAAGTGACAACTCATCAGCTGCCAATATAGGTAAGCCCGCCTTATCTTCAAAGCTCATGAAGAGCAAATGATAGATACCACTAATAGAGAATAAAATAAGAGGCAGCACAACCACATATGCCAAACGACGGTGCCAACGACGCTCTATTTGCTGCGCTTTTTTACGGCGTTTTAATAGAATTAAAAACATTATGCCTGTTATGGCCATTAGGGTAATGAGCGACACCATAATAGTGATGAGTGCTAATCTAAGCCCTTCAAGTTCACTTAAAAATTCAAAGCTGTGTAAATTCTGAAATATCCAGCGTAGTGAGCGCTTCCAGTCATTAGTAATTGCCGCAATAGCTTGCGTTTCGGTATGAACAAATACCGTTAGATTATCTTGTGTATCATAATTAATTCTATATACAGGTAATAAGCGATTCACTTCAGGATATTGATTATCAAACTGAGTTTGAAACGTAACAGAGTGAATACGCTTTTCTTCAGAAAAATAATGTTGAGCCAACCAAATTGCCTGTTGTTGGTCATGATTTTCTATCTCGGTAAACGTAGAGGGTGAAAAATAACGTCTTGGCGAATCTTGCTCTTGCGTGACTTGAAATAGCACCTGATCTTTAAAAGGCACAAACTTAGCCACCTGTGCTTTGTTTAAATTATTTATCTGAATAATTTTAGATATATTAACCACTTCAGTACCCTTCAACACCAAAGAAGGAGGATACATTTTTTTAGCCTGCGGCCCCGTCCACACCATTAAGGGGTGAGACAATGCCGACAAAATATAAATGAGCGTGGCGATTAAAGCTGGCCACAGGAACAGGCCATGCCATTTTTTTGCTGATTTTACTCGACTCATTAAGTCACCCACTCGATCATAAAAGGAATATAGAAACACATCAAAAGCCCCGATAGGGCCATTTAAAGGGGCTTCTTATTAGAAGCTGGCGCGGATGCCTGCATATGCAGTAAGTGGCTGACCAGGACGATATCCAATGAGGTCCTTTCCTACCTGATTCGAGGTATAAGTACTGTAACGTTTATCCGTTAGATTCTTAATACGGGCATATAGCTCAATGTCGGTACTCACACGGAACCGTGAGCGAAGGTTAACTAGGTCGTGACCATTATAATCACTGGTATTGGTTTCATCTGTGTAGTATTTACCCACGTGCTCAACTTCTATCTCAAGCATTAAGCTGTGTTGTTTAAGAGATTCATAACGAAATGAAATATTACCCAATGTATTGGGCGCTTTACCAACATCGTTACCATCAAAATTAATTAACTGTTCTTTCACGTCACAAGTAAAACAAGTGTAAAAATAAGAAAAATCACCATAGGTTTGCTCACTGTAGCTAAATGAGCTATTCACACTAAGCGTTTGGCTAATGGCTGAACTAAGACCCAGTTCAATACCTGTGTGTTTAGTTTCTCCCGCATTTAAAGAGACTCGCTCTGAATCACTGGTGATTGCACTGACGATGTCGTCAGTTTTTTCCATGTAATAAATAGCCAGTTCATAAGAAACCTGATGATATGCCAGCCCTCTAAAACCAATTTCGAAACTATCGATTTTAACGGGTTTTAAATCGGGTGTATCAACACTCTTACCAGAACGAAATAATGTGCCTACAGAGGGGGCTCTAAAGCCGTGACGGTAGTTAGCATATAGGTCATGAGTGTCAGCGTACTTATACACGACTCCGGCCTTAGGGCTAACATGATCGTATTCCACCTCTTGAGACTCCGCTCTAAAGTGACTCCCTTCCTGAGTGGCTGATAAATTATTATCGTAATCTACTTTAAATAAATCGTAACGCACACCAGCGTTTACCAAAATTTTATCGCTAAGTTTATTTTCATACTGCAAATAAGGGCTAATACTGGTTTGGTCGGCACCATAATCGTAGTTTAAATCTCCAGTGGCGGTATAGCCGGTATAAAAATCCCCTTCTTTAGTGACTTCTACGGCAAATTCTTGATAACTCGAAGGGGTGTGATCAATATCCGTTCCCATAATCAATACACTATTATTGGCAAAGTTATGGCGGAATTTTGTCAGTAAACCAAACGATTCAAACTGTGTTTCACGATAGTTAGGGTCATAACTCACCATCCAACTGGGCATCATGTTAGATTGATTATGACGATAAAAAGGCGTCATGGTCACAAGGGAGTTTTTACCACTGATGTAATTAACCTCACTGGTGATGCGCAGCGCTTCTATATCACGGGCTCCTACATCTGCTTGGTAAAAGTTTTTGCTGATATCATTTTTGTAATCATCTAATTCTAAAGATGACACCCCGCTTTGATCTACCTTGGTAAAAGACACGGTATTTTTAGCTTCTAAATTAGAAGATAACTGATAATTAAATCGTGTATTTAAACTGCCGCGATCATATTCAGCATCATCACGAAAGCCATCATTCTTAGTGATATTGGCACTCATGGCCACACCAGAAAAAGCATTAATAGGTTTACCTGCACTAAAAAGCAGGCGTTGCCAACCATCGCCGCCCAACTCGGCGTCTAACTTAGATTGTGTATATTCTGGTATTTTTGCACTTATGCTATTTATCACACCACCAATGGCATCACTGCCATATAAGGCAGAGCCCGGGCCCTTAGTCACTTCTATGCGCTCACTTTGTGGAATATTCACTTCGTACAAACCATTATGATTAAAGAAGCCAGTAGGACGTGTGGGCACGCCGTCTTCTAAAAACAAATACACGCCGCTGGTCGTAATGGGCTGGCGAATAGCCGTCATATGCCCTTCACCACCAAGGTTATTAATATACACACCTGGAGTACGGTTTAAGATTTCACTAGGGTGGGAAGGAGATACATTACGAATTTCTTGACCTGTTAATACTCCAATCGATTCAGACAAATCATTTTTTGATTTTTCTTCACGGGTGGATGTCACCACCACTTTATCAAGTTCTGTAACATAAGCATTTATATCGTTTGAGTGTGTTAGTGATGCGCACAAAGGTATAGCAAAAATTGGCCAGGCTTTACTGAAGCTCATATTCAATCCCTATATATTTAAGGGCATTGTAATAGATTACTAAAATTTAGAGGTGTGACATATTGTCGCAGGTAGGGAACTTTTAAATAGTAGATGAATAAGTCGTGAGCCAACTTATTCAATAATGATGGCTCACTGATGGATACGACTAATAAAGAAAGACCGCTACATTTGTGCGGGCTGCATTTGTGACTGTTCAGATAATTCACTGAATTTTAAAACACCATCGTCTACGTTGCCCAATCTTAACATTGCCATATCTCGTAAATAGTTTTGGTATAAACGCCACGGTGACTTTATTCCTTGCTTAGGCACTTTATCTAAGGCTCGGTTTATATACCCTGAATTCATGTCAATAAATGGAATGTCTTCCATGTTCTCATTATCTATCGGCACACACTGTTGAGTTTGATTTTTTTCCATATGATTAATAATGCGGCAAAAATATTCACAGGTTAGGTCACTCTTTAATGTCCAAGAGGCATTGGTATAGCCGAAGATCATACCAAGGTTGGGTAAGTTTTCGATTAACACCCCGCGATACACCTTAGCCTCACTGACATTAAATGGCACACCATCCACATGAATATCTATGCCCCCCATGAATTGCATCTCTAAACCGGTGGCGCTGACAATAATATCGGCCGCTAATGTATCACCTGAACTCAATACAATACCGTCTTGATTAAAATGCTTAATGGTATCGGTCAATACTCGAGCCTTACCCTCTTTTAACGCTTTAAATAAATCGCCATCGGGTACCGCACATAAACGCTCATCCCATGGATCATACTTGGGTGTAAAATGTTTCATATTAAATTCAGGACCTAACTCTTTCTTGGCTAGGTTTGTTAACGCCTTACGAGCATGATTGGGAAAACGACGACAATAATTATAAATGGCCATGGTAAATGCCACGTTACGTGTGCGAGCAAAACGATACACCCAATTATTGGGCAAAAATTTTCTAAGAATTGGCAATAATTTATCTTCTTTAGGCACACTTGCTACATAGGTTGGACTGCGTTGTAACATAGTCACACTGGCCGCTTGTTTAGCCAGTTCAGGTACTAGAGTTACCGCTGTGGCGCCACTGCCAATAACCACTATATTTTTGTCTTTATAGTCTAACGTTTCATCCCAATGCTGCGGATGTATAAAGCGCCCCGTGAATGTTTCTTTGCCTTTGAATTCTGGGGTGAAGCCTTTTTCATAATTATAATAACCAGTACAACTTAATAAAAAATTGCAGGTGAGGGTTTTCGCCTGACCATTGACCTTTAAAGAGATTGTCCAAGTTGCTGTTTTAGTACACCAATTCATAGCCGTGACTTGATGGTTATAACGTATTTTATCTTCCAATGAATTTTCTTGAGCGGCTTCTTTAATGTATTTTAATATAGATGGACCATCAGCAATGGCTTGAGGGTCATTCCAGGGTTTAAAGTTATACCCTAATGTGTACATATCGGAATCACTGCGAATACCTGGGTAGCGAAATAAATCCCAAGTGCCGCCCATTCGGCTGCGGCTCTCTAGTATGGCGAATGTTTTAGTTGGGCATTTTTTCTTAAGATGATAAGCGGCGCCAATTCCAGATAAACCCGCACCAATTATAATGACCTCTTGATGTTCAACCTGCATAAAATTCACCTATTTTTATTTTTCGCTGTGATTTTTTTACAAAAAATTTTGCCGTTTATTGTTAAGGCATAAAACGGGCCACTAGATTCTGGTAACCCGACGGGATAAAACGCTGAATAATATCCATTAATTTGGCATCTGTGCCCACTAATATTCGGGGCTTATTTTTATTAATGCCCTGAATAATAATATTGGCCGCTTGCGTGGCTGTGGTTCGCGCTAAGTGATCGTTGAATTCTTTCTTTTGTTTTTCAGCTGACTCTTGCGTTCCCACTTGATTTTTAAAACGCCCTGCATTAGCAATATTGGTTTTAATGCCGCCAGGATGCACACAACTTACTTGAACCGATTTATTCGATAGTAGCATCTCAATACGTAAACTTTCACTGAAGCCGCGCACTGCAAATTTAGCAGCATTATAAGCTGATTGATTCGGAATGCTCACCAATCCAAATAGGCTTGATATATTAACCACATGCCCCCAGCTGCCTTGCTTTAAAAAAGGTAAGAAGGCTTTAGTCCCATTAACCACGCCCCAAAAGTTAATATTCATAAGCCATTCAAAATCTTCATGTTCGGTGGCTTCAACACTGGCCGCCAATGCCACACCAGCGTTATTAATAATGACATTGACTTCGCCAAAGTGATCTTTTACTTGCTGTGCCCAATTGAATATTTGCTCTTTATTAGCCACGTTCACCACAGAACACAATACATCAGCTTGTGAGTTCTCCTTGATAATAAGTGCCTTGGTCTCTTTAAGTGGCTGCTCACTTATATCGCTTAAGGCCAATTTGGCACCTAGGCTAGCACTTTGAATGGCTAATGCTCGACCTATTCCCGAACCCGCTCCAGTGATTGCAACTACCGCATTATTCAATTTATTACTCATGTTACTTCCCATTAAAATCGCCTCTAATTAGGGCTAAATTCTTTCAGTAAATATTTAATGTCGATTTAAGTGACGATTCAGTAAGACACTATGGTGGATTGTGTCTAACAATAACAGGTGCTAAAGTAGCCATTAAATGGTGATTAGAGGTCACGATATATGCTAAAGGCACTAGGTGGAAGCCAAGATTTTGTGGCCAAAGAATATATTTTGAGCTTACGAGACTATGCATTAAGCAAAGGCGTCACCACAGAAACCCTGCTATTAAATACCCAGAAAGATGCCGATTTTTTACTAAACCCACCTAAGTATGTGAGTGAGACTATCCTGCATACCATGGGGAAAAACCTTTCCATGGCGCTAGGCGATGTCATGTTAGCGGCCATCGAATTTGGCCAAACCATGACCTTAGCCAGCCACGGGGTTTTAGGCATGGCCATTCAAGGGTGCCATACATTGCAAGATACCACTCATTTAGCGCACCGCTATGCGCAAACACGGGCCAGCTCCCGAAGTTTAAACATCGTCACTGAAGCGGATGGATTATGTATTCGATACGATAAAACGACTTCTCACTCTGCCCAAAAATACGATGATCATTTTTTTAGCAAGTTCACTACACTCATCAATATTGAAGTGCTGGTACGTCAATTACTGCAACAACATGCCATTACGCACTCCCCCCACTCTCAAGAATGCCAACTGCACATTCCTTTCAAAAGTTATCCTCATTTTCCCCATGATAAAATACAGGAAGGATTATGCGTTAAGTTTAATTGTGATTATTTACAACTTAAAATCCCCCTAGCTTGGATGCCTTTATCTTTACGGGAGGGGGATAAAGCACTGGCTGAAATGGCGACTAATGAATGCGAAAAGGACTTAAAATTACACAGCCCCAAAGACATCGCGAATGAAATTTATAAGCAGCTAGAACAAAAAGATAATTACACCATGAGTCTAGTTGAACTCGCTCAGTCTTTAAGTATATCGGTAAGTACTTTGCAACGCCGTTTAAGGGAAGTTAACAATACCTTTAAAGACATAAAAGCTGAGGCAAGATTAAATAAGGCGAAACTGTTGCTCAAGCACTCTCCTCAATCCATTGAGAATATTGCTTGTACACTTGGGTTTAGCGATGCGTCTAATTTTACAAAGTCTTTTAAAGGAAGGGTCGGCTTAACGCCTAAAGATTATCGAAAAGAAAATATGAGTAATTAACTAACCAGAGACTAGAAAATTTGATTTACCTGTTACTTAATTGAATAAAAAATAAAAAAACCGAAGCAAGCTTCGGTTTTTTTATTTACAGGCATTGGCATTAAGAGCAATTATCAGAACCCTAATACATCCTGCATATCATACAAACCATTTGGCTGATCATTTACCCAAAGTGCAGCACGTATGGCCCCTTTTGCAAAAGTCATACGGCTTTGTGCTTTATGGGTAATTTCCACACGCTCACCTTCTGTGGCAAACATCACTGTGTGGTCACCCACCACGTCACCGCCACGAATGGTTTGAAAACCAATCTCTTTATGAGGGCGTGCGCCGGTTTGACCTTCACGACCATAGTTGGCTACTTCGTTTAAGTCCCAACCCATGGTTTCAGCCACCACTTCGCCTAAACGTAAAGCGGTGCCTGAGGGGGAATCTACTTTGTGCTTGTGATGCATTTCTATTACTTCAATGTCGCTTTCTTCACCCATAACAGAAGCCGCCATGCGCAATAGATTTAAACAAAGGTTTACGCCCACAGAATAGTTAGGAGCAAAAACAATTTTCATGTCGGCAGCTGCACCACTTAACTCGGCTTTCTGTTCATCCGTTAAACCCGTGGTACCAATAACAATGCCTTTACCAGCTTCTTTACAAACTTTGATATTTTCCATGGTAGCCGCTGGGCTGGTGAAATCGATCAACACATCAAAATCATTTAAAGAGGCATTTAGATCACTCACCAAAGTCACATTTAGCTTTTTACCCAAACCTGCCATTTCGCCAGCATCACTGCCTAATAACGAATCATTCGCCAATACAACAGCAGCCCCTAACTGAGCGCTTTCGGCCTGTTCGGTAGCCTCAATTAAAATTCGGCCCATGCGGCCAGCGGCACCCATAATAGCAATACGTGTCATGACTTTACCCATACTTTATTTATTGTGCGCATTTTACGCAAAAGGCCACAAAAAGCCATGAAGCTTAGTGCAGCCTTTCCTTTACCTATGCTGAAAAATACTAACCCGTCGTATTATTCAAAAAAGGTTTTTACGTTTTCAAACCAGCTTTTCTTTTTTGGGCTGTGTTTTTCACCCTTCAAAGACGCTTGGAATTCACGCAATATTGCTTTTTGCTTGTCGTTCAGTTTCACCGGTGTTTCCACCATAACTCGGCATAACAAATCACCTGTGGCACCACCACGAACAGGCACAACGCCTTTGCCGCGTAAACGGAATAACTTACCGCTTTGAGTTTCCCCAGGAATTTTTAAATTCACGCGCCCATCAAGGGTAGGCACTTCAATCTCGCCACCCAAGGCTGCATCGGCAATGCTTATGGGCACGTCGCAATACAAGTTACGGCCATCACGTTCGAAAATGGCGTGTTCTTTAATGTGGGTTTCCACATACAAGTCGCCTTTCGGACCGCCACGGGTACCCGCTTCCCCTTCGCCTGTTAAACGAATACGGTCGCCGTTATCAACGCCCGCAGGCACTTTAACGCTTAGGGTTTTGGTTTCTTCTTTAACCCCTTGGCCATTACATGAGTAACAAGGGTCTTTAATAGTAGATCCCTGACCACGACAAGTAGGGCACGCCTGCTGTACAGAGAAGAATCCCTGCTGCATACGAACTTGCCCTTGGCCATGACATGTACCACAGGTCACAGGCTTGCTGCCGTCTTTGGCACCGGTTCCGTGGCAAGTGTCGCATTCGTTTAAAGTAGGAACGCGAATCTTAACTTCCGCACCCTTAACTGCTTGCTCAAGCGTTAGCTCTAGGTTGTATTTTAAATCGCTGCCCCGTTGTGGGCCATTTCGTTGCTGGCGTCCGCCACCAAAGATATCGCCAAACACGTCGCCAAATACATCGCTGAAATTACCGTTACCGCCACCGCCGCCAAAGCCGCCACCAGCAGAGCCATCCACACCAGCGTGACCATATTGGTCGTAAGCTTGGCGCTTAGAGTCGTCGCTTAGAATTTCGTAAGCTTCGGTGGCTTCTTTAAATTTTGCTTCACTTTCTTTGTCATCCGGATTTCTGTCCGGGTGATGCTTCATGGCCAGTTTACGATACGCGCGCTTGATGGCTTTTGCGTCGTCGCCTTTACTGGCCCCTAAAATTTCATAATAATCACGTTTAGACATAGTTCTTTACGCTTTGTTGGATAATGTATTTAGACGCAAGACGGGAGATGAAGGCTTTCACCCGCATCTCCCGTCTTTTATCTAGCGTATTACTTGTTGTCTTTTACTTCTTCAAACTCAGCATCTACAACGTCATCTTGAGGAGCGGCTTGTTCGCCACCTTCTTGACCCGCTGCTTCACCAGCCGCTGCTTGCTCGGCATACATTTTCTGAGCAAGACCAGAAGACGCTTCTGTTAACGCAGTGGTTTTCGCTTCGATTTCTTCTTTGTCGTCGCCTTTTAGAGCTTCTTCCAAATCAGTAATGGCTGCGTTAATAGTCGTAGTTTCTTCTTCAGTGGCTTTATCACCGGCTTCTTCTAAGGTTTTCTTAGTGGCGTGAATCATGCCATCAGCGGTGTTACGAACCAAGATCATTTCTTCAAATTTCTTATCGGCTTCAGCATTTGCTTCGGCGTCTTGTACCATTTGTTCAACTTCTTCATCGCTCAAACCAGAAGAGGCTTTAATGACAATAGACTGCTCTTTGCCAGTGGCTTTATCTTTAGCACCTACGTGTAGGATACCGTTAGCATCAATGTCGAATGTTACTTCGATTTGAGGCTGACCGCGTGGCGCTGGTGGAATGTCGGCAAGATCAAAACGACCCAAAGATTTGTTATGGCTGGCTTGCTTACGCTCACCTTGAACCACGTGAATGGTTACAGCGCTTTGGTTGTCATCCGCAGTTGAGAAAGTCTGAGACTTCTTAGTTGGGATGGTGGTGTTTTTCTCGATCACGTGAGTCGCTACGCCACCCATGGTTTCGATACCCAAAGAAAGAGGCGTAACGTCTAGTAGTAGAACGTCTGTTACGTCACCAGAAAGTACCGCCCCTTGAAGTGCTGCACCCATGGCAACGGCTTCATCTGGGTTTACATCTTTACGTGGCTCTTTACCAAAGAAGTCAGTTACAGAAGACTGAACCAAAGGCATACGTGTTTGACCACCTACCAAGATAACGTCATCAATTTCAGAGGCTTTAAGGCCGGCATCATCAAGGGCAATTTGACAAGGCTTAAGGGAGTTCTTAACCATGTCTTCAACCAAAGATTCAAGCTTGGCACGAGTAATTTTTACATTTAAGTGCTTAGGACCAGTGGCATCAGCAGTAATGTAAGGCAAGTTCACTTCGGTAGAAGTAGCAGAAGATAATTCAACCTTGGCTTTCTCAGCAGATTCTTTAAGACGTTGCATAGCAAGAGGATCGTTATGAATGTCTACGCCAGATTCTTTCTTAAATTCTTCAACCAAGAATTCAATAAGACGTAAATCGAAATCTTCGCCGCCTAGGAAGGTGTCACCGTTAGTGGCCAATACTTCAAACTGTTTTTCGCCATCTACGTCGGCTACTTCAATGATAGAGATATCGAAAGTACCACCACCAAGATCGTATACCGCGATAGTACGGTCAGAGTCTACTTTATCGATGCCGTAAGCAAGAGCAGCAGCAGTTGGTTCGTTAATAATACGTTTTACTTCAAGACCGGCAATTTTACCTGCATCTTTAGTGGCTTGACGCTGTGCATCGTTGAAGTAAGCAGGAACCGTTACAACCGCTTCAGTTACTTTTTCGCCCAAGAAATCTTCGGCGGTTTTTTTCATTTTCTTCAAAACTTCAGCAGAGATTTGTGGTGGCGCGTATTTTTCGCCCTTCACTTCAACCCATGCATCACCGTTATCGGCTTTAGCAATTTTATAAGGCACCATTGAGATGTCTTTTTGAACTACTTTGTCTTCAAAACGACGACCGATTAAACGCTTAATAGCAAAAAGGGTATTGGTTGGGTTAGTCACCGCCTGACGCTTTGCAGACTGGCCTACTAAGATTTCGCCATCTTCAGCATAAGCGATGATAGAAGGGGTTGTACGATCACCCTCAGCGTTTTCAATTACGCGTGTTTTGTCGCCGTCTAGTACAGATACACAAGAGTTAGTTGTGCCTAGATCGATACCAATGATTTTACCCATGCTTATTCTCCAATTTTCTCTGTCGAGAGCGGGGCGCTGGCCCCTTTATCAATTTAGGGGCTAGCCCCTGCGCCCTAAGGCTGGTTATTTTTTAACTTAACCCTTTAATGGGTCTGGTTATTATTAATTCAAGTGACAAAAACAGTAATTTTTACGCTTTTTCGTCAACTTTAGGTGCCGCTTTAGAAACCACTACCATGGCTGGACGTAATAAACGGCCATGGTTGGTGTAACCCTTCTGAACCACGTTTAGAACCGTGTTAGGCTCAGCGTCTGGTGCATCTACCATGCTGATGGCTTGATGCAAATCAGGGTCAAATGGGTGACCTTCTGGATCAACCATCTCTACTTTAAATTTGGCCAAGCTATCGACTAAACCTCTTTGGGTCATTTCAACCCCTTCAAGAAAAGGCTTAACCACTTCGTCATCTGGGGCTGAGGCAATGGCGCGCTCTAGGTTATCCACAACAGATAGCAATTCACGGGCAAACTTCTCAGTACCAAATTTATGAGCTTTCTCAACATCCAGCTCGCATCGGCGACGCATGTTTTGTACATCAGCCTTGGCGCGCATGGTTTCAGCTTTAAGCTCTGCATTTTCAGCCATTAACTTTTCATCAGCGGTTTCAACCGCTTCAAGTACCTCTACTGTTTCTTCAGTAGCTTGCTCTTGGCTATCTAACTCTGCATTTTCCACGTCTTGAGTGGTGTTTTCTTGATCTGACATATGTCACTCCAAACTTTCTAACAATTCTAATTAAGCTGGCACTGTATATGGGGATGGAAAAAACAGTTTCAAGAGACTTTACAACGTCAATTTTTACTGTACATTTAAACACATGTATAAACATACAGGTAAATGACGATGCTGACTCATATATCAATTAAGGACTTCACCATAGTCGACACCCTTGAATTGGACTTAAGCCAAGGGTTTACAGCGGTTACCGGAGAAACCGGTGCTGGTAAATCGATCATGCTAGATGCCCTCGCCTTGGCGACTGGCAGTAAGAGCGATGCCAAACAGGTGCGCCCTGGAGCCAGTAAAGCCGAAATTTATGCCTGCTTCGAATTCAGTGCTAAAAGCCCTATTAAAAAATGGCTTAAAGATAATGATATGGTGGGCGATCAAGGTCAGGTGATCCTGTCTCGTATTATCACCCACGAAGGCCGTAGCCGAGGCTACATCAATGGCCGTCCAGCCCCTCAACAACAACTTAAAGACCTAGGGGCTATGTTGTTGGACATTCATGGCCAGCACGCTCATCAAGCCCTATTACAAAAAGACAGCCCACGCACTCTTTTGGATAATTTTGGCAAATATCAAAGTTTATTAGACGACACCAAAAGCAGTTACCAGCATTGGCAGTCGTTAAAAAATCGCGTGGATCAACTGCAAAATCAAAGTGATGATATTCAGGCTCGAGTGCAATTATTAGAATACCAAGTACAAGAAATGGATTTACTGGATTTACAAGCAGGTGAAGTGGAAGGGCTAGAAGCCGAACAAAAGCGTTTGGCTAATGCCGAAGGGCACCTATTAAATGCTCAACAAGCTTTGCATTTATGCCAAAACGATGAAGACCAGCTAGACGCCTACCAGGCCATTCAACACGCGTTACAAAAACTCGACCCATTGCTCGACAGCACTCCAGCATTGGCTTCAACTCACGAGCTATTAAATCAAGCGTACGTAATTATTGAAGAAGCCAGCAGCGAGCTTTGCCAATACATCAATAGTTTTGAGATTAACCCTCAACGTCTTCAGCAAGTAGAGGAGCGCTTAAACGCCATCTATGAGCTAGCCCGCAAGAATAAAGTGAAGCCTGAAGATTTGAACGAACTGCAAAACAACCTTAAAGAAGAGCTGGCCCGTATTAATGGCCAAGATCAGTCTTTAGAAGATTTGTTAATTCAATTATCACAAGCCGAACAAGCATTTAATCATTTAGGGCAAGAGTTAACACTTGCCCGTAAAAAAGCGGCTGAAAAGTTATCTACCGACCTCATTAAACAACTCAAGCAATTGGCTTTAAACAAAGCGCAATTAAGCTTTGAGGTAGACCCGCAGCCTATTCATAAAGCGAGTCTGCACGGTTTAGATGACATTCAATTTTTAGTGAGCTTAAACCCTGGGCAACCTTTACAGCCTCTGCATAAAGTGGCTTCTGGTGGCGAGCTGTCGCGCATTAGCTTGGCCTTGCAAATATTAATTCAACAGGGCCCTGAAACGCTTATTTTTGATGAAATTGACGTGGGAGTGGGTGGTGCGACGGCCGAGCGCATGGGTCGCCTGTTAAAGCAGTTAGGTAAAAATAAGCAGGTAATCAGCATTACTCACCAGCCTCAAGTGGCCGCGCTGGGTCATGAGCATTTATTGGTGAACAAACTCAGTGCCAAAAAACAAACCCGCACTCAAATTCGCCACCTAAACCAAGAACAAAGACAGCAAGAACTGGCCCGAATGTTAGGGGGCTTAGAAATTACTGACCTTACCCTAGCCCATGCTACTGACATGCTAGGTGCGGCGCAGGCTTGATTTTAAATTCATCCGCAGTTACGCGGGTAAAAAGACTCTGTGTGGGAGGAGCAAGGATGCATCACAGGTTTTATCCCCATAAAACCTGAATATTACTTAGTATTGGACGTACTAGGTGATGGCTAAAGCTTGGATTCAGGATGAAATCAGGCTTTGGCATATTTATTCAGAATCAATACTCCATAGCGTTTTAAATTCCCCTTAATCTTTAGCGCCTTTAAAGGAATGCCATGTCAGATTTAAAGCCCCAAACAACCGCTTGCTTATGCGGCCAAGTTAAAATTAGGGCAAACAATATCAACCCTAAATTCACTGTTTGCCATTGCTCAACTTGCAGAACATGGGGTGGTGCGCCATTTTTTGCAGTGCAGTGCGGCACGGATGTCACCATACAAGGCAATGAAAACGTTAAGGTGTATAAGTCGTCCGCTTGGGCGTCACGGGGGTTTTGTTCATCTTGTGGCACTCATTTATTTTGCCAATTCAATGAGTCGGGCGAGTACAACATGCCTGTGGGCCTATTTGATAACATCAAAGACTTGCAAATGGATATGCAATATTTTAGCGACCTAAAGCCTGATTATTATGGCTTTACCAATAAGACTAAAGAAATGACGGGAGCCGAAATTCAGGCTTATTTTTCATCTCAGTTGGTATAAAGCTAGGTATGCGTTTCACAGAAGCGGTTTTAGAGTGTATTTACTTAGTAACGGCAGGGGTATTATTGATAGGGGGCTTTTGGTCTGAATTAGCCCTAGAAGGGGCTCCTTCGGCTTTGACCTCCTGTAACGCTTTACCGACTGCATCCTTGCAATCGTGCGTTTCTAGATTTACGTACGCTTTGTACGTAAATTTTATCTTTATTTATTTAGCGATAGGTTTTACGTATAAAACCAGGTTGTGTTCAACCAAGTCGTAACCGTATTCTTCAGCGATTTTATGTTGAAGAATTTCAATTTCTTCGTTCATAAATTCAATAACTTTACCGGTCTCAACACACACCATGTGATCATGATGGCCGCCGCGCTCCAGTTCAAATACAGAGTGGCCGCCATCAAAGTTATGGCGCTCCACCAGGCCTGCGCTCTCAAACTGAGTCAATACACGGTATACCGTGGCAAGTCCCACTTCTTCGTTTGCTTCCATCAAAGCCTTGTAAACATCCTCCGCACTCATGTGAGGTTCAGAAGCTGCTTCAAGTATTTGCAGTATTTTCACTCGCGGCAGTGTCACTTTAAGACCTGCTTTGCGTAATTCGATATTTTCGTCTGCCATGCTGAGCCTTTTGGTCGTTGCGAGCAGCGCAACTTCAGGTATTATGCTTTTAACTAATTATGACGGTTATTGTACATGTTCCGCTTTATTATCACAGCCACTCTTTTGACATTCCTTAGCGCCTGTACCATGCAGGTATACAAGCTTAAAATCCAGCAAGGCAACATAGTTACCCCTGATATGCTGGAGCAACTTAAGCCTGGCATGAGTAAAAACCAGGTGGCCTTCGTTATGGGCAACCCAGTGCTAAAAGACAGCTTCAGTACCCGTCAATGGGACTACCTATACCGCCTTGAGCGTCGTGAAGACAATATTGAACAATACCATATACGGGTATTTTTTGATCAAGGCCAAAAATACAGCCACTACGAGGGTGAATTACCCGAAGAAGAGAAAGAAAAAATCGCCTCTCCTGCTGATGAAAAAACGGGTGAAAACAAGATGGCTGATAAAAAGCCTCAGAAAGCCTAACCAGCAAGTGAAATCAAAAAAGGGCCTGCAGGCCCTTTTTTGATGCTTGGTATTAAACCAAGAGCTTAATCAGCACTTTTCTGTGCATCTTTGGCCGCTGCTTTATCAGCGGCTTTCGCGGCAGAAGCTTTTTCGGCAGCCTTGGCTGCTCGATTGGCTCGGGCCACCATAGGATCAATGGTTAAGGCTCGGTAAATTTCCACCCTATCCATTTCTCGTAATACTTCTTCTTTAGGGCTGCGCACTGCCTTACCAAATAAGCCCATTTTAACGTCTTCTAAAACGATTTCTGGAAATTCATTCACGATGCCCGACAATTCAGCCGCTTGAAATAAGGTCGTGCCCTGCGCCACATGTAGGCAAAGAATGGTTTGCTTGGCAGGGGTAGCGTAAGCCACTTCAACCTGAATTTTGTCTTTCATGGGTTTATTACTCTTTGGAGATATCATTCTGCATTCGCAGTAAAAGCCAAAACGCACACGAATGATACCTGATCTGAGCAGAATCTCTTTATTGAAAAATTAAATATATTCTATTGCCAAGCAAGGTCTTGATAAAAGCCCACTTGGCCAGAATCAGTAAAAACTTTAGCCTTTATATATTTGGTCGGCTCTTTTAACAAAAGCATCTACCATGGTATTGGTGGCTTGCTTGAATATTGGCGTCAGCGTTAATGCTAGAATTTTACCATTCACTTCAAAATCCAATTCAAACACCACTTTACAAGCTTCTTCAGAAAGTGCCTGAAACTTAAACATGCCGTTTAATTTTTTGAAGGGGCCATCAAGGAGTTCCATGCTCATCCAATCAGGGCTTTGCTTGGCATTACGAGTGGTAAAGCTTTGCTTGATTCCGCCTTTTTTAATAGTGAGTCCAGCCACCAGCTCATCATCGCTTTCTGATTGAACGTGGGCATCAATACACCAGGGTAGAAACTCAGGGTAACGCTTAACATCATTTACTAAATCGAACATACGCTGTGCACTGTGCATTACCAATGCAGAGCGTTCTATGTGGGTCATTTACTTGCCAGCCTTAACATTAAAAATTCATAGGGCTGTTTAAAAACCCCATGATACGAGCAGCTAGGAAAAACCTAACATGCTTAAAAACCCTTCTATCAGTCCTGGCCATAAACCATGAACCAGCACCACGGCTACTGCGACAGGCGCGATAAACCGTAAAACGAACAACCATACCTTATACAAGGTTTCACTGCTGCTGCGAATTTCTGCCACCACATCTGACTGACGCATAGACCAGCCCACAAAAATGGCTATAAATAATCCACCTACTGGCAACAAGATATTCGTCGTTAAAAAATCTAAGCAATCAAAAAAGGTTTTGCCGGATATTTTGTAGGAGATGTCATCATGCCCCACATACAGCGCATTCAAGTCAGCCACATTGGCGTACAAGAAAAACTGACTATTAATGACTGAGGCCATGGTTTTATCCCCTTCTATAATAGTTTGCAGTTCATCTACGCTGACAAAAAACTGCCCGTTACTCCACAGGTTAAATGACAACACGGTACCGATGCCCAATACCCAAGCGGCCACCCCAACCCAACTTGCAGCCACTAATCGGCTCACGCCTTTACTCTCTACAGCCCAAGCCACAATAGGTTCCGCTAGAGATATGGAAGAACTCCATGCGGCAAATGCCACCAGTAAGAAAAACAAGGTGCCAAATACAATGCCACCAGGCATATGGCCAAACGCAATTGGCAAAGACTGAAATAATAACCCCGGACCTGAACTGGGCTCTAGGCCATTGGTAAAGACGATTGGGAAAATAATTAACCCCGCTGTTAACGCCACCAGGGTATCTAACACACCCACCATTACCACCGTTTTAGCAATACTGGTATTGCCAGGCATGTACGCTCCGTATGCCATGATGGCCCCCAGACCCAAACTTAAGGTAAAAAAGGCATGACCTAACGCAACAATGAAACTTTCACGAGTTAATTTACTGAAATCGAAACTGAATAAAAAATCAAAACCTTTACTGAACCCTTCTGTATTAAAGGCATAACCCAATAACACCAACAGCAATACAAAAAGCAGCGGCATTAATACTTGAATGGCTTTTTCTAAACCCTTATTTACACCACGGGCCACCACGGCCAACGTAAGCACCATAAAAATAGTGTGCCAGATAATTAAGGTCGAGGGGCTGGAGAGTAAGTTTGAAAAGGCATCACTGGCACCACTGGCGGTAACACCCACAAAGCCACCACTGGCCATAATGGTAATGTAATCTAACGCCCAGCCTGCTATGACAGAGTAAAACGATAAGATTAAAAAGCCAGCTAAGGCCCCCATCCAACCAATACCCACCCAAGCACGGCTACGGTTTTGATCTTTCACTAAGGCCGACATGGTATTAATAGGGCTTTGACGCCCCATGCGGCCCAGCATCACCTCGGCAATCATCACAGGTAAACCAATCATACAAATGCAAAACAGGTACACCAATACAAAGGCACCGCCGCCATTTTCACCTGTGATATAGGGGAATTTCCAAATATTGCCCAAGCCCACAGCCGAGCCTGTGGCGGCTAATATAAACAGCCAACGGCTGCGCCATAAGCCATGAATACTGTTTTGTTCTGCCATGTTTATGCCTTGTTGTTATTATTCAAAAATGGACGGCGCTATTGTCGTAAATTTTGCTTGGTATCTCAAGATAACAAAAGCCAGCGCTGCCATTTTCAAAAAGTGAAGAGAATATTGGATTAAGTTTAGCAGGCACAGCCAATTCGTCATTTTAGCCCCTATCCACTGGGCTAAACTGCCCTTAGAGCCGTATCTTTTTAAATTTTTGATCCCTATAATTGCGCCATGGCAAAATCTAACAAAAAAACGAAAAAACCTTCTGGCTCAAGTATCTGTAAAAACAGACGTGCCAGTCACGACTACCTGCTCGATGATAAAACCGAATGCGGAATGTCATTGCTGGGCTGGGAAGTAAAAAGTATCCGTGCCGGTAAGGCACAGCTCTCTGAAGCTTACGTCATCATTCATCAAGGCGAAGCCTATTTACACGGAGCGCATATTACACCGTTAAATACCGCTAGCACCCATGTAATTTGCGACCCTACCCGTAACCGTAAATTATTACTAAAACGCAAAGAAATAGATAAATTTGAAATGGCATCCAATGCCAAAGGCTACACCCTTGTGGCATTAGAGCTTTATTGGAAAGGTCATCATGTTAAGTGCAAGATTGCCCTAGGTAAGGGTAAACAGGCTCACGATAAGCGCGAAGCCGACAAGCAAAAAGATTGGAACAAGCAAAAAGAAAGCATCATGAAAAAGAACTTTCGTTAGTTCCCATAAAGGCCAGAGTATTCTGGCCTTTATATTTCCCGCTTCCTACTAGTCATTCTTCACACCATTTTATTCGTACACGCCTTAACCAAACAACCCCTTAAGCAGGTTCCTCATGGGCCACCACAAAAGCCATAACGGGTGATCGAACACCAAAGCCACTGCTAAGCGATATGTTTCGCGCCACCACCCACCAATGCCAGCGTCCTTGTGTAAATCCTTGCAAATTGAGTTTCCAAACCCCTTGCCCCACGTACAAAGCACTAAAGGATTGGCTATGAATGCCATCAGGATATTCGATAATAAAAGACACCACCGCCAAACCTTTCACACTCACCATGGCCAAAAATGTATGCTTATTGGTGATTTTTTGTCCCGGCAAAGGATTAATAAGAGCGATCTGAGTCAAAGAATTTTCTGAGGCCACATCAAACTCATTAAAAGGGATGGGCATCTCTTTATTGGCATTAACTAAAAGCTCAGGCTCGGCAGACAAAGAGACGGGCACCATCACCGTATTAAGAGCGCCGCGCGCAACACTCGAAAAGAGAATTAAAACCAAAGCAAATAAGGTAAGTTCAACCGCCCAGTACAACCGATGATGAATCATAGCGTCACCTATATGATGACTGCACCTATCCTTTATTGGCCAATCACCAACAATTCAAAAGTCTCCTAACAACTTCCCCATTATAAGCCTGCCCATACAAAGTCACCACGAGCAGCCCATGGTTTGGTTATGGTAATAATTCATAAGCAAAGCTATTAATAGCATTGACGCTAATTTGTAGGAAAATGAAGTACTTAGCCTTCAGTAAAGCCATTAAGCGCTTGTAATGCCAAGCCCTGCCCCCTACAATCTATTTAACCAAAAAGCTTTTGGGGACGATTTTGGATTCGACGCCGATGATGAAGCTTGAGGTGCATGTGGTGAGGGTAAAGCGATCACCTAAATCCCCGTTTTACATATTATAGTCGCAAACGACGAAAACTACGCACTAGCGGCTTAATTGCCCGCTAACCTTCGATTCTGGATGCTTATGGACAGATGACAAGGGCACGCAACATAAGCTCGCGCGGAAAGCTTGCCTAAGGCGGAACCGTTAAATAAGTATTAGGCTCGCCCTAAACGCCCTGTCTCTCGGGCCGTGATGGGTTAATCTAGTAGAGAGAATAAACATGTAGAGCCGATAGGGGAGTGTTGGCGGACGCGGGTTCGAACCCCGCCGTCTCCACCAAATTCTTGCTTTTAAGATTGTTTGAAAGCGAAGTTTGATGACACTACGGGACAGTACTTGTACTGAACCAGCCAAAATCCGGTCTTTAGCTAGCTATTAAGACCATCAAAAAAGCCCAGTCTGGTTTGCACAGATTGGGCTTTTTTGTATCTGTTATAACGCGGTGTTGGCACTTATTAGACAAGCAGGGATTCAAACCTCGCCGTCTCCATCAAATTCTTGCTTTTAGAATGTTAAAAACGAAGTTTGATGACACAGCAACAGTACCTGTACTGGAGCTATCAAACTTCGGTTTTCAATACATCGAAGACAATCAAAAAAGCCCAGTCTGGTTTCCACAGGTTGGGCTTTTTTTGTACCTATTATGAAACTTCTTTGAGATGCTTTTAAAATAAACATGGGCTCCCACAAACCGTTAAATCAACTCACTATCTATTACTATTCATATAGGTTTACAGCACCGTTACTTCTTTTCCATATATTGCTCAGTCGCTGGATTAACCCAAAAAGTAGCTATACTTTATTCAACTCTTTTCTATTTGAAATCAAACAGGCTACCAATAATGGCCGGTAATGAAGTGCAGCTGGACTATTTTGCCGAGCATTTAGCCCAGGTAAATAAAAATAACCAAGTATTGGCATCTGACAATATATGCAATCAACAAGGCGCTATCATTGTCACTAAGGGACAGGAGATCACGCCACAAGTGGCTAGGCAACTGGCTCTGCATAAGTTAATTTCTCCGCTACACAGCAGCATCAACCTAAAACAAGTTCGTAACAGCAAACAAATGTGTGACGCCTTAATTGGGCGCCTGAATGAAATTGGTTTTGCGCCTATGATTAAAAAATTTGATTTGTTCAAGGAAATTATCTATCAGCTGAATAATGTATGCAGTTACCCCATGGTAGGTCTCAAGCTCACCATTTTAGCCGAACGCTTTCCAAGTATTTTTAATCGAGAACTCATCAGTGCAGTCATCGCACTGGCCATTTGTAGAGAGTTAAAGCTAAAAGATGAGGTTGTTCACACTATTTTTATAGCCACATTATTAAGTGAAACTGGCTTATTACATATCGATCCGGCCATAGCCCAAAAAGACGGGGATTTTAGCCCAGAAGAATGGCGATTTTACCAAGGACATGTAGCCATATCTAAATCTTTTGCCGATCATGTTCCCAACCTTTCACCAAGGGTAGGCCTTGCGATTATCGAACACCATGAGCGCAGCGACGGTTTTGGCTACCCGTTTCAAAAGAGCGGAGATCAACTGTGTATTGAAAGCAGAATCATTGCAAAGGTGGGGACTATTTCGGCTATTTACCGCAAACGAGTACTCGCTGAAGGCTATTCTTTTTCAGTAATCATTCCCATTCTTCAATTAAACAGCTCTCAAAATACGCAAGATGTAAATAATGCAGCACTAAGGGTGTTAAGCAACGTCACCGTTCCGGTTAAAGAAATAGATGAAGCACGTATTCTTAAATTAATTCCTAAATTACTCAGCCTAGCCCAACGCCTTAATAAATGGCTTAGTCATGCTCGGGTTATTGCTAAAGAATTTAAAACCGAACTTCAGCACCCCTCAGTTACCATGCATATTGCACAGTATGAAAAACTCAATAGCATACTTAATTCTTCGGGGTTATTGTCACCCCATCAAGTAGACTGGCTAGAAGGTATCGCTAAAAACAAAACTAAAAAAGATTATCATGTGGTAGAGCAATATGCGGTGATGCTTTACGAATTGGAATATCACTGCTTAAGGGTAAAACGTAACTTTGAACCTGTTATTCCCATAGTATTTAGTAATTCGGTTAAATTTAAAGAAATGAACGAAGAGCTTCATCAGTTGCTTTTATAGTTAATAGCAATTCACTTCAGCCATTAGCCATATACGCCTAAAACTCAGTTATTACTGTACTGGGTTATTTATAAAACTAATTTTTATCTTAAACTCAAAAGCTGGCTTTCATGGATTCTAAAAGTGCTTGGTAAATTGGATTACAAAAGTCTGCCACTTCACTGTCGGCCTTTGATTCATAACTAGAATTCCACTCCACTAATGTGGCATTACCCACAGGGCTTAATGTTACGACGCCTTTATAATGACTCACTAAATCCTTGGCCACCGGACCAGGTCCGTCGTCTATGCTATAGGTGAACGAGAAATTATCATGATCGATGGATAATAGACTTTCATGAAAGGCATCATTTAGCACTCGCTTTGCCCCCACTTGGTCACCACTCTTGTCGCCTACTTTATCTAATTTTTCAATGACACCTCTGGCCCAAGACAAATCATGAAAATCCTTTATCTTGTCCCACACCTTGCCCACTGGCGCACTAATTTCAATTTTATTGTGGCAAGCCCCCATTTATTTCCCCTTATCAATTTTGTGCATTTGTTGAGCATAGACCGCCACCCAACAATGGCCAGTGCAGTCAATTTAATAAGTAAACGCTAAGGCTTAATGAGGGTGCTCATTATTGTGTAAATTCGATGTATACTTCACTATAACGCCCTGTTTAACTGACCTAAACGCCCTATTAACCTAATGGCACTGGTTATCGATGTAAGGATTTCCCCATGAACCTAGCGCGTACAATTTGCCTTCTGGCGAGTGTGGCATTAATGGGTATGGTATTTTTTCCACAAGCTCAGGCTGAGCCCTTAAGTGTGGCGGTGGCTTCTAACTTCACTCACCCCATGAAGGCCTTGGTTCAAGCGTTTGAAACACAATCGGGCCATAAAGTAAGGGTATCATTTGGCTCTTCTGGTAAGTTTTATGCGCAAATTAAGCATGGAGCACCTTTTCAAGTGTTTTTGTCTGCCGATCAAACCAAACCATCGGCCCTAGAAAAAGAAGATTGGGCTGTATCTGGCAGTCGCTTTACTTACGCCACGGGCCGCTTAGCCTTATGGTCCAGTAAAGAAAATTTCATAGATGAACACATCAATGCTTTAAAAAATGGCCAGTTTAACAAACTGGCTTTGGCCAACCCCAAGCTAGCCCCTTATGGTGTGGCGGCAGTACAAGTACTAAACAGCCTAAACTTAACCGAGTCTAGCCAACATAAATGGGTGAAAGGGGAAAACATCGCGCAAACTTACCAATTTGTCAGTACCGGCAATAGTGACTTAGGCTTTGTGGCGCTTTCGCAAATTATTAACCTAGACAAAACACATGATAATAACGGCATAAAGCACGGTTCCGCATGGGTTATCCCCAGTGATTTACACCAAGCTATTCACCAAGATGCCATTTTGTTAAAGCGCGGAAAAAACAGTCAGGCCGCCCAACAATTTATAACCTTTATGAAAACACCCAAGGCCAAAAACATAATTAACCGCTATGGCTACGAAACGTTATGACGCTAATTGAAAGCCCGCACCCATTATCCCTAGCAAGGTTATTAACATGAGTTTCTCAGAAGCCGACTTAACGGCCATTTGGTTAACCCTGCGCTTGGCCAGCACCGTCACCCTTTTATTATTATTAATTGGCACCCCTATCGCTTGGTGGTTGGCTCGCACCCAATCATTCATGAAAGGGCCCATATCAGCCGTGGTGGCCTTACCTTTAGTTTTACCACCCACCGTATTAGGATTTTATTTATTAATGGCCATGGGCCCCAACGGTGTGATTGGCCAGTTCACTCAAAGCTTGGGACTGGGTACTCTACCCTTTACATTTTCAGGGCTGGTGGTGGCGTCGGTATTTTATTCTATGCCCTTTGTGGTTCAGCCCATTCAAAATGCCATGGAGGCCTTAGGTGAACGTCCTTTAGAAGTGGCCGCTACATTACGAGCCAGCCCTTGGGATCGCTTCTTTACTGTGGTATTACCGTTAGCCAAACCGGGGTTTATCACCGCGGCCATATTAGGCTTTGCCCACACAGTAGGTGAATTTGGCATTATATTAATGATTGGTGGCAACATCCCTGGGGAAACCCAAGTGGTATCGGTGCAAGTTTATGATCATGTGGAAGCACTGGAATATACACAAGCCCATCAATTGGCAGGGACTCTCGTGATATTCTCTTTTGTGGTTTTACTGGGGCTTTACTGGTTTCAGCGCAAACAAAAAAATATTGGATTAAAATATGGCGCTTAATCATTCCACTCATTTAGAGAATATCTCTAATGCTGCACAGCACGATGATAAAGCACTTATTCATGCTCAATTTAATTTAAAACAAGTCAATAAAAATGCCGATGGCTTTTCACTGGATATTAATATTGATATTCCGGGTCGCGGTGTCACCGCAATTTTTGGTGAGTCCGGCTCAGGTAAAACCACATTTCTAAGATGTGTTGCCGGTCTTGAAAAAGCTCAGCAGGGCAAACTGGTTATTAACGGCAACACCTGGCAAGACGACAGCACTTTTTTACCCACCCATAAACGCCCTTTAGGGTATGTTTTTCAAGAAGCCAGCCTGTTTTCTCATTTAACAGCACACGGCAATTTACACTACGCCATCAAACGATCTGATGAACCCGTTAGCGAAGCGTTTTATGAAAAAGTCATCAACACCATGGGCATTGAAAAGATTTTATCTCGCTTCCCTAATCAGCTATCAGGAGGGGAGCGACAACGAGTCGCCATAGCCCGAGCATTGCTCATTCAGCCCCGTATATTATTGATGGACGAACCATTGGCCGCACTGGATAGCGCCCGCAAACAAGAAATTTTGCCTTATCTAGAGCGTTTGCATAATAGCTTTGATATTCCCATATTGTATGTCAGCCATTCTATGGATGAAGTAGCTCGATTAGCGGATCATGTGGTGGTTTTACATGAGGGAAAAGTCAGTGCCCAAGGAAATTTAACCCAAGTATTTTCACGCATGGATTCCCCTGTACAATTCACCCAAGAAAGCGGTGTCATTTTACAAGCCACCATTACTGAAAAAGACACCCAATGGAACTTAATGTCAGTTAAGTTTAGCGGCGGCAAACTTTGGTTACACGACAGCGGCGAAGCGCTTAACGAATCGGTACGTGTGCGCGTATTGGCAAGAGATTTAAGCCTTGCTTTAAATAACCACAATGACACCAGTATTCTGAATCGTTTGGAAGTAGAGGTATTAGAAATTGCTCCTGGCCCTAATGACGCCATGGCCATGGTTCGCTTGAAAGCAGGCGAAGATTACCTTATCGCCCGTGTTACTCACCGCTCAGTTTCTCATTTAGACATTAAGCCCGGAAAAAAACTGTTAGCGCAGATTAAATCTGTGGCCATTGTTTCTTAGTTTCGGTTAATAAACTCCAGTGCACTCATTTTATGATAAGTCACTTTAGCATAGGGCAATATGTAAGGGTCTGGATCCACCACTTCTACTTCAATGTTATTTTTCATAGCTATGTCCATGGCCATATTAGTAATGTTGACACTAAAAGACGTGCCCATAAACACTATTTTATCTGCTCGCTCCATTCTTTCAATAGCGTTATCTATGCCATATAGGTTTGTGTAAAACTCATCAAATAATAAAACATAAGGCTTAAGAGAGTAATTTAACTCGGGCAAATCATTAATCTTAAATATTGAAAATAACGACTGGGCTAAGGCACCCTCATCTACTTTATCCCAAGGGGTTTCAATAATATCAACTGGGTCTCCTTGCTCGTGAAACAGTGTCATTTTATCAAGCCGTCCATGAATAGAGATGTAGTCATTATTGCCCGCTTTCCCATCTAAGCCATCAATATTTTGAGTAATTAAATTTTTATCACTTAGCCATACATGCACATCATTAGGGCCGTGATGGCGATAAGTGGCAAAACGATGGTAATACCAAGCAAGGAACTCATCTGGTTTATTCATGTACATAGCGCGAGTGGCCATTTCCATGGGCGTGTAGTTTTTACTGCCAATGCGCCAAAAGCCATCCTCGCCACGAAAAGTGGGAATGCCACTTTCGGCGCTCACGCCAGCTCCTGTGATGTAAAGTGTATTCATATATTAATGGTTTACCTTATTTTAATACGGTCTCTGAGGTTATTTTTAATCGAGACGGCTCACGAGGTAAATATTGCAATAAGAAATAACTCGTTCCGATTAGCTGATTGTGACTTAAAGTTTGCTAGTGTTTTATACTCCAATTTTCAAGGGCTTTCTATGATCATCGTGAGCGACTAACGTAATATTTTTAATGAACAAAGATTTCTTTATGATTTCCATCAGCACTCCATAATGGATGATTATTTCAATAAATTAAAACACAGTAATTCATAAAGGGTGAATGGTTATTTAAAATTAAGTTTTTAAACACGATAGAAGAAGCACTTATCACTGCCACTCAACTCGGTTACGGCCTAACTGTTTAGCTTTATACAAAGACTCATCGGCTTTACTTAACCGTGATTCTACCGAGTCGCCTTCTATAAATTCAGACACTCCCATAGACACAGTTACGGCAATACTTTTACTGCCAACGTTTATGTCGGTATCAGAGATAGTTCTCCGCATTCTTTGCGCCACTTGTTCAGCGTCATCCAGAGCTGTATGGGGA
>OJBI01000071.1_pt1 | contig 31221 bp, 27 predicted proteins | sample 1590541 | NCBI WGS metagenome assembly OJBI01 (sample SAMN05416871, study PRJEB24817) | seawater metagenome | isolation source: Sea water | place: Canada:Atlantic | collected 2013-11 | reverse complement strand
ACGCTGAACAGGTTTTAAACCATCTCCCACATGAGGCAAGGCTCGGTCCATGATCACGTACATAGAATAATTTAAGTAGGCGCTTTCGGTATAATCTTTTAGGGTCTGACGCTCTATGCCGTCTTCACCTATTACAATTTCATTCATTCTTTTTAATTCTCCTAGCCAGAAATGACGTGCTAGTATTTTTAAATTTTATTTAGTTTTATAAAGGTAAATACACTAGTTTAATTCAACTAGGTTGCCCTTCTCTTCTAGCCAGACTTTTCGATCGCTAGCGCGCTTTTTAGAAAGCAGCATGTCCATCACTTCATCAGTGCCATCTTCAGCCTCTAATGACAACTGCACTAAACGACGAGTATCTGGGTCCATGGTGGTTTCCCGTAGTTGCAACGGGTTCATCTCACCCAATCCTTTAAAGCGCTGCACACCCACTTTGCCGCGTTTCTTTTCGGCTTTAATTCTGTCCAGTACCCCTTGGCGCTCGGCTTCATCCAGTGCGTAATAAACATCTTTGCCCACGTCAATTCTGTAAAGCGGTGGCATGGCCACATAGACATGCCCTTGTTCGACTAACGGGCGGAAGTGTTTAACAAATAAGGCACACAATAACGTGGCAATGTGTAAGCCATCGCTATCGGCATCGGCTAGAATACAAACTTTTCCGTAACGCAATGCACTTAAATCATCACAAGCAGGGTCAATTCCTAGCGCCACAGAAATATCGTGAATCTCTTGGGAAGCCAATACTTCGCCTGAATCCACTTCCCAACTGTTTAGGATTTTTCCGCGCAACGGCATGATGGCTTGAAACTCACGAGAGCGAGCTTGCTTGGCAGAGCCACCAGCTGAATCCCCTTCCACTAAAAATATTTCAGAATATTTAGGGTCATTAGTAGAGCAGTCGGCTAACTTACCGGGTAATGCAGGACCTTGAGTGACTTTTTTACGCACCACTTTTTTAGCACTGCGCATTCTACTTTGCGCATTGCTGATAACCATCTCGGCCACTTGCTCGCCAAGAGCCGAATGCTCGTTTAACCATAAACTAAAACTGTCTTTAACCACGCCACCAACAAAGGCGGCTGCTTCACGGCTAGATAAACGCTCTTTGGTTTGCCCAGAGAATTGTGCGTCGGCCATTTTAGTCGACAATACAAACGCCACCTTGTCCCACACGTCATCAGGGGCTAACTTAACACCCCGTGGTAATAGGTTTCGAAATTCACAAAATTCACGAAGCGCTTCTAATAAACCTGTGCGCAGCCCATTAACGTGAGTACCACCTTGTGCGGTGGGAATAAGGTTAACGTAGCTTTCCATTAGCTGCTCGCCACCTTCAGGCAGCCATTGCACCGCCCAATCAACGGCTTCTTTTTCCCCTTGCATTGAACCCACAAAAGGATCTTTAGGTAATACTTCAAAGCCTTGCGTAGCAGTGGTTAAGTAATCCACCAAACCGTCTTCATAAAACCAAGTTTGGTTATCTTCAGTATTACCGTGATTAATAAACTCAATGGTTAGCGCTGGGCACAAAACGGCCTTGGCACGCAATACATGCTTTAAACGCAAAACCGAGAATTTAGGGCTGTCAAAATATTTAGGGTCGGGTGCGAAACGTACCGTGGTGCCAGTGTCTTTTTTACGCTTAGTATCTCCCACCTCTTTAAGCTCAGAGGCTTTCTCACCATCCTTAAAGGAAATGTGTGAAATCTTGCCGCCCCGTTGCACGCTAACCTCTAAATCAAGAGACAAAGCGTTCACCACCGAAATACCCACCCCGTGCAAACCACCACTAAACTGGTAATTGTCGTTGGTAAATTTACCGCCCGAGTGAAGCTTGGTCAGAATAAGTTCGATCCCCGACACCCCATGTTCAGGGTGTATGTCTGTGGGCATCCCTCGACCGTTATCGGTCACCGACAAAGACTGATCGCCAAATAGCTCAACGGTTATGTGATTACAGTGGCCCGCTAGCGCTTCATCTACCGAGTTATCGATGACTTCCTGAGCTAAATGGTTAGGCCGTGTTGTTTCGGTATACATGCCCGGGCGTTTACGAACCGGGTCTAGACCACTTAAAACCTCAATGGAGGATGCTGTATAGTTGCTCATACTCTTATTGGTACTCTATTACGCCCATAGACGGACGGTATCCTAAATTTATTTGAAACTTTATTTAGCAGCGCCCTAATTGGGGCACTCCTAATCACTTAATTTGTCTGGAAGCTATGTTCTTTAATATAACGACTGGCTTAATAAGCCACTTTTGCAAAATTCATAATGCTAGGTATACGTTGAGGGTAATTCACAAAGCCGTGATCGCCACCAAATTCAATAATACAGGGGCTGTTACGGTATTTAGTGGTGGCTTGGCGGTAATCCAAGGACTCATCATGGGTCTGACATAACAGCAAATGATGCTTGGGGTAACGCAAGGGTTCAACCTCAAATGATTTTAGCTCATCAATGAATTCTTGAGTCACCATAAATGTTTCATCATTATGGTAATTTTTATTCTCCCCTAAGTAGTCCACAAGCAGCTCGTAAGGTTTCACAGCAGGGTTAATGACCACTGCCTTACCGCCAAAGTGTTCGGCTAAGTAAGTGGCGTAATAGCCCCCTAAACTGCTGCCAATAACCAATACATTCTCAAGGCCCACTTCATCAATCAATTGCTCATATAAGAATTGAGCTTCATCGATGGCTCGGGCCGGTTGTGGTGATAACTGCGGAATATGCAGGTTTTGGCTCACGTCTTCTTCAGCAAAATACGCTAAGGTCTGCTGGGCTTTGGTGGAAGCCGGCGAGCTTTTAAAGCCATGTAAATACAGGCAGCGCAGTTGTTGGGGAATCATGGTGAGTCGTTATTCTTATGGTGATATTTTTCGCTAGCATACCCAATGCTGGCTTAAATCTGCAATAGACAGGGTAAAATTTGCTGATTACATCTAAAAATAATGCGCTTTTGCACTAAGCGTTATGGGGAGTGGAGGCTTTAAATTACAAGCTAGGGGTGAGGATAGAAGGGATATCCCGCGGTGAACAAGTTCACGGCGGGATATGAATCGTTACTTAACCAGTAACCAGCTGTTTATTTCTTCAATATCGCCAGAAGACAGTTCGCCCACCGCTTGACGGAATTTCAATAGATTTATTACATAGTCAAATCGGGCATAAGCGTAGTTTTGCTGAGCGGTGAATACTGAAGTTTGTGCGTCTAATACTTCTACAATGTTACGTGTGCCCACTTCATAACCGGTTTGCGTGGCTTCCATGGCGCTCTTAGCAGAGGTCATTCCCTGATCACGAGCCTTGATACGAGCTACGTCTGCTTGAAGCTGACGGTATAATGAACGAACGCTTAAGCTTGCTTGTCTTTGGGTTAACTCTAGCTGTTGTTCTGCTGCTTGGCGTTGATAATAAGCCTGCTTTTGACCTGCCCAAGTTGAGCCACCGGCGTACAAAGGCATGCTTAATTGAACACCTACATAGGTGCTTGTTAACTCTTCACCTGAATTACTAGCGTCATTATCTGAAATAGTGTGAACACCCACTAAATTAACACTAGGTAAATGCTCAGCCTTTTTAGAGTTGTGATTTTGTTTAGCGCTTAAACCACTTTTCTCAGCGATTAATACATCTAGGTTCTGTGCGAGTGCCTTTTGCTCCCAAAGACTACGATCAGCAGGTATAGGCCCTAATAAAGGAATTTCATCTTTTAATGGGTTAATACGATCGTATCTTGTACCTGTTAATACCGCTAAAGACTCATAAGCAATATCGAGCTGTGTTTCAGATTCGATCAAACCCACTGTGGCATTGTCATAAACAGACTGCGCTTCGTGTACATCGGTAATGGCTATCAAACCCACCTTGAAGCGTTGTTGGGTTTGCTCTAATTGGCGTTTAACGGCTGTTTCAGTAGCTTTGGCAGAAGCAAGTGTGGCATTTGCACGTAATACATCGAAATACGCTTCGGCTGCACGTACCACCATACTTTGTTCAGCTTTACGCAGTTCAAACACAGAGCTATCAGTCGTAGCACTGGCCGCGGCATAGCTGTACCAGGTAGACGGAGCAAATAATGGTTGGACTAGAGTTATGTCATAAGATGTCTTATCGAACGTGCCATCGGTATCTTGTAAAGCGCCATTATCAAGTCTAACCACAGCGTCTTTGGTCTTGGTTTCACTCACTTCAGCATTCAAAGTAATGGTCGGTAAAACCGCGTTTCCAGCAGCCCCTTGCGTTTCAGCATTGGCGCGAGCTGCTGCTAATTCTGCAGCCAACTGAGGGTCATTAGTAACCGCTTGTTCAAAGACACTTTTAAGATCGGTGGCCTGCGAGGTGACTGCTGTGGCAAGTGTTATAAAGGCTAATGCCAGTTTCTTCATTGTTGCACCCTACATATAATTTTTAAGTTGCACGGATTCTAAACTCTTAATGTCTGCCTTGGAACCTTTACACACGTAAAGTCCCCTTCAACTTATTGTTTCATTAATAGATATAAACGGCCAAGAAGCTTAGAATTAGTTCCATGATGAAAGCCAGTTTTGATAAACGTCACGTAGAAATTATTGAAAAAGCACCCTGCTACCAGGGGTTTTTTACTTTGTCCAAGTTTAAGGTTAAACATAAATTGTTTAACGGCAGCTGGGGAAGCGAGATACAGCGCGAGCTGTTTGAGCGCGGTGAAGCCGCCGCTGTGTTGCTATACGACCCTAAGCTCGACATGGTGGTGCTAACGGAGCAATTTAGAGTAGGCGCCCTTAATGAAGCCAGCCCTTGGATTTATGAACTGGTGGCCGGCATGATTGAAGAAGGGGAAACCCCTGAAGAGGTGGCCATTCGCGAAACCCAAGAAGAAAGTGGCGCCTACATTCAAGAACTCACTCCCATTTGCCAGTATTTGGTGAGCCCGGGGGGAACCGATGAAAAAATCCATTTGTTTATGGCCATGCTCGACAGCACTCAAGTGAATGGCATTCATGGTTTAGCCAGCGAAGGGGAAGATATTCGCGTGCATAAGGTCAGCAGCCAAGATGCCTTTGAAGCGGTAAGATGTGGCAAAATTAACAACGCCGCCACCATAATTGCTCTACAGTGGCTAGAGTTAAACTTTAAGTCAGTACACAGCGCCATTGAAAACCCATAAATGCACCGTAAAGCATTGAACTCTTAACTCCATATGGAAAAACATGCATAAGAAACGCAAGTCTTATGTCCCCAATCTTAAAAGTTTGGCGGCCATATGCGAGAGCAACTACGTATTGCTGCTTAAACTGCTTCCTGAAATGGACACAGGTGACAGCCGCGAATTTACCATTAATGGCGGTGAGAACCACGCCACTCGTATTCGCCTAAGTGTCAGTGAGCAATTCAAATACACCCTGAGCATTAACGTTGAACAGGTCTCTCACCTAAATGATTTTTTAAGCCCTCCCACAATGGTGGTGCGTATGTATCAAGATGTGCGCATGGCCGAAGTCATTAGTTTTGACAATAGCCATAGGTTTAATGGGGTTTATCATTACCCTAATCCACAAATGCGCATGCCCGATGAAAAGCATCAAATTAACCACTTTTTACAAGACTGGTTAGAGCATTGTTTGCGTCATGGTGAAGCGGATATAGAGCTCAATTTTCATCCACACACACTAAAATGTGACGTTAGCACTGGAAGTGACTAAGCTAGTAATTATATAGTAGGCGGAATTAGGCGCTGACCCCGCCCAAGGATGGGTTAGGATCCAAACTGAACATGCAAAGATTAATACAAATTACAGACCCCCACTTGTTTGCGGATACCCAAGGAAAATTACTGGGTATGGAGACGCAGACCAGCCTTGATGCGGTTCTTAAGCGCATGCATGAGCAAGTGGCACAGTTTGATTTTTATTTATTAACTGGCGATTTAAGCCAGGACGGCTCTGTTGCTGCCTATCAGAGATTAAAGCAACAAATAGAAAAAGACGGCAAACCCCAGTATTGGATTCCAGGTAATCACGATCATCGCGCTAATATGCTGCAAGTGGTGTCTGAACAGAAAGAAATGTCGCCTGTGATTAAAAAAGGCAAATGGCAAATCATCTTACTAGACAGCCAAATGCCCGGCAGTGTGGGCGGTAACTTTGCCCAATCTCAATTGGATATTCTTAAAAACGCCCTTGAAGCCGATTCCACCAGCCCCACCCTCATTACCATGCATCACCAGCCACGACCCATGGGCTGTAAATGGTTAGATAATCATTTAATTAAAAATAGCCAAGAATTCTTAAACATTATTAAGCAGTATAAAAATGTGAAAGTACTGTTATGGGGGCATGTTCATCAGGATACCAATGAACAAATTGACGGGGTGCACTATATGTCTACGCCTTCTACTTGCGTTCAGTTTACTCCAAAATCAGATGACTTTGACATAGATAGCGAAGGGCCAGGCTACCGCTATTTAGAACTGCACGATGATGGCTCGGTACAAACTTCAGTAAGCCGCGTAAACGACGTAGACTTCCATATCGACTACAGCATCGGCGGCTACTAATTCTCTTTAGTCTGGCCGTAGCTCACACGACTAGCCCCTTTCTAATTAAAACCTTTTTCTAAAATCGCTCCGCTAGGCTAATTGATGCTCGATTAATTCAAAGACCTTTTGCTTGGCGCCCATATTACTATCCACCACCTGTTTTGCCTGTAAGCCTTTTTCAATAATCGTATTTTCGCTTAGTAACCAAGAGGATAATTCAGCTGACAATTCAGGCGCTTCCAGTGTCTTCAAGCCTCCTGCTTCTTCCAACTGCTGACAAATAAGCGCAAAGTTAAACTGACTTGGACCCATTAACACCGGCACTTTTAACGCGGCAGGCTCCAGCGGGTTATGACCGCCATTCTCCACAAAGCTTCCGCCCATAATGCACACATCACTAGCCGCTAAAAATTCCATAAGCTCCCCCATGGAATCAATCAACAATACTTGGCAGGTATTTAAATTCACTTGATTGGTATTTATTAATTCAGAGCGCCGAACCAATTTTAATTCTTGATCAACAATAAGTTTGGCCACGCTATCAAAACGCTCAGGATGTCTTGGTACCACAATTAATAACGGGTTTTGACTGAGCACTTCTTTTGGCAATTGATTAAAAGCGTTAAGAGCAATGATGTCTTCTCCTTGATGAGTACTGGCCACCATAATCACCTTACGCGCCGCTCCCCATTGCCCTCGCCATTCTTTGCCTTTCGCTAATAGCGATTCTTTAATCGTGATATCAAACTTAATACTACCCGTCACCGCCATGTTACCCACAGGCATACCAAGCTTAATAAACCGCTGGCCATCGGTATCATTTTGCACCGCCAAGCAATCAATTTTCTTAAGCATTTGTGCACTGAGCTTAGCCAGCTTGCCATAGCCTTTAGCTGACTTTTCCGACAAACGAGCATTAGCCACCAACACTTTAGTACCATGATGATGACAGCAATGAATTAAGTTGGGCCACAATTCTGTCTCAAGGATCACTAACAGTTCAGGGTTTAAACGTTTTAAAAAACCCTTTAAAAACCAAGGTAAGTCATAAGGTAAATACACATGAAACACCCGCTTACCCAATTGCTCTTTAAAGCGTTTCACCACCTGTTCACTGCCAGTAGGCGTGGTGGTAGTGATGACGATGGCGCGACTTTCATGGGCCTGCATCACTTGTTCAATAAGAGGCAGCGCGGCAATGAATTCTCCCACCGAGACAGTATGAAACCAAATAGGGCCTTGCCCTTTGTTTACAGACTTCACAAATTGGGGCTTTTTGAAAACACCAAAACGCTCTAGCCAACGATCCCTATAAGCGGGTGCCTTACGAGCACGCATCATCAACCTAATTAAAATAAAGGGCAGTAAAAGTGTGAAAATAAGGCTGTAAATAAAACGGGCCATCAAGAATTCTGTCATGGTTAAAAAACACCGATTATATCCTAAGGGCAGCTCCATTGATTGATTACTTTCTCTGCGCAGCTCCAAGCATACAATGGCAAGGCCTGCTGCGAAGCGAAATGGTGGTTCCATTTTCAAGCAGCATAACGCTGGCAGTGTGTGCTTGGAGCTGCGCCCTACGGGGCTTTAGGCCTTGCCTAGATCCTGCATTGGTCTTCCTTGAAAGGCAGCGAGCATTTCATCGAAAGCCCGCTTTGGCTCTAAACAAGGCCCAAAGCCAGAGGCGCAAGCAATTAATAGAGCTGCCCTTTTCTACTCAATGCTTATAGGGATAATACGGCTGTGCTACCATGCCCTCCTTAAAAATTGATCTAATAAAAATCGGTGGTTTAATTTCATGTCGCTATCCATTCCCAACTTTGCCAATGCCCGTGTCCTGGTAGTCGGAGATGTGATGTTGGATCGCTATTGGAGTGGCCCAACGTCTCGCATTAGCCCAGAAGCCCCTGTGCCCGTAGTAAAAGTCAGCGAGATAGAAGACCGTGCTGGCGGTGCTGGTAACGTGGCGCTAAACATTGCAAGCCTTGGCACCCAAGCTGGTTTGTTGGGTTTAGTGGGTCAGGACAATAATGCCCGCGCTCTCGAAAGCACTCTTGAACACCCACATATCAACACCCAATTCAGCGCCTTAGACAGCCACCCCACCATCACGAAGTTAAGGGTGTTAAGCCGCCATCAGCAGCTTATCCGCTTGGATTTCGAAGAAGACTTTCATCAGGTAGACACCTCCGATATGTTGGCCAAATTTAAAAGCCAGCTAGCTAACTGCGATGTGGTGGTGCTAAGTGATTACGGTAAAGGCGCGCTAAGTAGCATTGAGCCATTTATTAAAGCCGGCCGCGATGCCGGTAAAGCGGTATTAATTGATCCAAAAGGCAGTGACTTTAAACGCTACACCGGCGCCACATTAATTACCCCAAATTTAGGGGAGTTTGAAACCGTCATGGGGGTCTGTAAAGACGAAGCCGATCTGGTTGAAAAAGGCTTTGCATTAATGGAAGACATTCAACTAGACGCATTGTTGGTGACTCGCAGTGAAAAGGGCATGACGCTATTTCAAAAAGATCAGCAACCTATCCATTTGGCTGCCACTGCCCGTGAGGTATATGACGTAACTGGCGCGGGCGATACGGTCATTAGCGTATTAGCGGCGGCGGTAGCGGCTGGCGACACGCTCAGCAATGCCACTGCGCTTGCCAATGTGGCCGCGGCTCTTGTGGTTGCAAAACTGGGTACTGCCACAGTAAGCCTTGCAGAATTGCGCCGTGAAGTGCGTGCCGACGAACAAGCACACTCTGGCATATTAGATGAAGATACCCTTGGCCAAATGATTAAAGACGCGCAGGCCAATGGCGAAAACATTGTCATGACCAACGGTTGCTTTGATATTTTACACCCAGGCCACGTGAGCTATTTAAAAAGCGCCAAGCAATTGGGCGATCGCTTAATTGTGGCGGTGAATAGCGATGACAGCGTTACCCGTTTAAAAGGCCCTGAACGCCCTATCAATCCGGTAAGCCATCGAATGGATGTTCTGGCTGGCTTACAAAGTGTCGACTGGGTAGTGCCGTTTAGCGAAGATACACCTCAGCGCCTGATTGCCAAGTTATTGCCTAACACACTGGTGAAGGGCGGCGACTACCAGGTAGAAGACATTGCCGGCGGCAAAGAAGTTATGGCCAATGGCGGACAAGTAAAAGTCTTGAATTTTGAAGACGGTTGCTCCACCAGTAACATCATCAACAGCATTAAAAAGCACCAGTAACACCCGTGCTTGGTAACCATTAAATTACATGTGACGCAAAAATCATTATGAGCAACAGCGATTCTAAAAAAGCAAACGATGAGCCAGATACAAGCTTACTTAAGCTCGAATACTTAAAACCCAAATATTGGGGCGTGTGGCTCTTTGTGAGCTTTTTATTCGTGTGCAGTTACTTGCCTTTTAAAGCCCAATGGCAAGTGAGCCGCATGCTGGCCTTTCTTGCTTTTCACCTTGCCAAAAGCCGACGCCATGTGGTGCAGGTGAACGTAGACTTATGCTTTAGCGAGAAATCCGACGAGCAAAAAGCCACTTTAGTGAAGCAAATTTTCCATGAGAATATGCAAGGCTACCTAGACAGCGGCACTGCTTGGTTTCGTGATATCAATGCCTTTCGAGACCGCATTGAAGTACGTGGCAAAGACATTCTAGACAGAGAAACCGCCGACGGAAAAGGCGTGTTACTGGCCGGTGCCCACTTCAGCATCCTCGATTTAGCAGGGGCCTTAACCAGCCTTGTATGTGATTTAAACGTCACCTACCGCCCCCTAGACAATAAGCTTATGAATGCTGTGATGATGCGGGGACGTATGCGTTTTGTTGAAATGGCCTATCACAAAAAGAATATGAAAGGCTTTATTAGCTGTATGAAACGCGGCGGCGTTTTATGGTATGCCCCCGACCAAGATTATGGCCGCAAGCACAGTGCTTTTTCACCCTTCTTTGGCCGAACTGCCGCCACCATAACTGGCCTAACCTTTTTAGCCCGAGCAGGTAAAGCACGCATCATGCCTTATAGTTACCACAGAGAGGGCTTGACTCAAAAGTATGTTTTAGAATTTTACGAGCCATTACCGCAAACCGGTGTAGAAGAAGAAGACGCCGCCAATTACAACGCTTGGCTTGAAGGGGTGATTCGTCGCTACCCAGCCCAGTACCTTTGGCTACACAAGCGTTTTAAAACCCAACAAAACCCGCAAGACGCCAACCCCTATAAGCTGGCCGCCAAACGCCAGCGCTGATGCCAATGGTGCACACCCTATGCACCATTCAATTTCCCTATTGTCACATCCCACTTTCACTTCTATATTGGCTAAATTGAAATTAACTGCGCTGTGAGTTGACTGGGAAAAACTATTGGGTAATCCTAGCCAGCTATTGTTTATTACTGCTTCCATTTTTTATCATGACGATTTTATTTTTAGGCCTTAGAGCCACTATTTTTTACATAGGTTATGCCCTATTGGTGATCTTTTTCAGCACCACTGGCGTGGTATTTTTTAGCTTACTGCCTTATAAAATTCGCAGTAACTACATATTTCTATGGAACCGATGCACAGTCTTATGGGCAAGAATCATTTGTGGATTGAAGTTTGAGGTGATCGGCAAAGAAAACCTACCACAAGGCCAAGCCTATGTGGCACTTGCCAAGCACCAAAGCCAGTGGGAAACCTTCTTTTTACAGTACTTTTTAGCGCCAGCCAAAATTGTCTTGAAAAAAGAACTCTTAAAAATGCCAGTATTTGGCTGGGGCTTGAAATTAACAGACCCCATTGCCATTGACAGGGGCAACCCCAAAAAGGCCCTAAAGGACATTCAGCAACAAGGAGTGGCTTCCATTGAAAGTGGCATATCGGTGTTAATTTTCCCTGAGGGCACCCGTATGAACCCAGGCACCCAAGGCAAATATGCTCGCGGTGGGGCGAACATTGCCGTGGGTTCTGGTGCGGCAATTGTGCCCATCGCTCATAATGCTGGGGTATTTTGGCCTGCCGATAAATTCATTAAAAAACCCGGCACCATTACCGTCGTCATTGGCAAACCCATTGAAAGTGAAGGCACAAATAGCCGTGAACTTAACGAACTGGCCGAAAACTGGATTGAAGAAACTGTCGCCAGCTTACCCATGAAGCCTTAAACCCCTGTTACTTATATAATAAAGCCGGTACAAGTTGATTCCGGTTTTTTATGGCTCATCTATCACCACGCAATTTCTACCTTGCTCTTTAGCCTTGTATAGGCATTTATCGCTACGTGCCATAATGCTATCAGTATCATCCCCATGCTGCGCCATAGCCAAGCCAAAGCTCACAGTCACCTGCGGCACATCAGGGAAACTAAATTGTGCAATTGTTTCCCGTAACTGCTCCATTTTTTTAAAGGCTTGTTTTGCTGATGTATTAGGTAAAATAATAATAAATTCTTCGCCACCCCAGCGCCCTACAAAGTCATGTTGATCGGCACTTTCTTTTAATAGGCTGGCCAAACACTGAAGAATTTTATCTCCCGCTAGATGGCCATGGTTATCGTTAATCGCTTTAAAAAAATCAATATCCAATAACACAGCACACAAGGGTTGATTACTTTTAAGCGCTTCTGCCAACGCTTTTGGAAAAAAAGCATCCGTACGTGTGCGATTATTTAATTGCGTCAATTTATCGGTAATAGATACATTTTCTAAATTAACGTAATCTTGTTCTAATTTATCAGACAACTTATTAAACCAATAAATCAGCACGCCTAATTCATCTTTAGCATTGCGCTCCAATCGCTGACTAAAATCACTGCCCCCTAACGCCAACTCTTTCATGCGAATCACCACTTCATGCAGATTTTTTCGCGTAGAAAAAGATACAAACAACATGACCATAGTAATAAAAATCATAGACAATAAAGAAATCACCACACTCCAAAATATCATAGCATTAAGAGAGTAACTGGTTTCATTTATAATTTGTCGAAAACGAATATCAATACTTTCACGTAGGCTTTTAATTTGTAAAAGCGTGTCATTATGATAACGCTCTACATTACTAATAATGTCTTCAGTGTAACTAAAGGATTTTTCATCCATAAGAATACTTTTAGCCAGTGCACTGGCGTTTAAATAGTAATGCTGGAAATTTTCACGGGTCTTTTGTAGCTGATAAAGGTCAACAATTTCAGGGTATTTCTGTAATTTTAATAAATTACTTTCTACCCTTTGCTTAATTAAAAGTGTGCTTTTAATCCAGTTGCTTTCACCCGCCAATACCGCATCTTTGAACTTTTCCCGAAGGTCTTCAAAAAGCTGGGTGTTTTCATGAACAATTGCTAACAAAGGTAGGTAATTGTCGCGAATAGACTCAATTTTTTCACTGCTTTGTTGATGCTCTGAATAACTGTAAAAAATAAATACAAAATACAAGATTAAACTGAGAACAGGCACTAAGAGCATTTTTTGAAAAATGGTCATAAGTTTCCAAATTACAGATATAGACTAAAATTAACTTACTGTTTTGTATGTAATTTTAGCCTATATATTTGGAGTTCCCATGCCAATTAGGAGCATCGCTTACGTGACCAAGCTCCTATGCTGTCTAGTATTTGGCTACTTTGGGCTGATTTCTGGGGCTTTTGGTGAATCTTGGAAAGATCGCGTCTATGCCCATGGCTTCTACACACTAGATTTCACCTATTCAGACAGCGAACTGGGGCTGGTGAGTAACGACCGTCAGAGCCGCTCTTATGAAGATGATGCAGCAGGCCTTAATAATTCAGTATTTGGCGGACAGGTTGAGGCCTTGGTCAGTGATAACCTAAGTACCTTCTTTCAAGGAAAAGTATTTTTTAATGACGATGATGAGGCTCAATTTACCCTAGACTGGGCTTATTTAAGCTATGACTTTGGTGATGACATCACCATTAGAGGAGGTAAGTTTCTGGTACCTTTATTACAAGGCACCGAACTGAGAAGCATTAGCTACTCGCGATTATGGGCAAGGCCACTTATCCCCATAGATGGCGCCAATGGTTTTCATGAATACACAGGGCTTGAACTGCTCAAACATATACAACAAGATTCAGGCAGTTGGCAATTACAGTTATCCACCGGTAAGCCTAACCATGAAGACGAAGATGGAGAAATTGAAAGTAAAAATCTTCAGCTATTTTCTGCTCGCTACCAGGGTGAAAGCTTCTGGCTAAGAGCTGCAACCTTGCATGGTAATTACACCGTCAAAGATGGAGACGATGAAATACTCGACGATTCTGCTTCAGTATTAATGAGCAGTTTGGAAAGTGAAATCATACTGGGTCCTTATGTATTAAATATGGGCTACGCCACTAGCGATTCAGATATCACCGTGAACGGAAGTATCTATTATGCGTCGTTAGGTTATCAAATGGGGCACATTACCCCATTTATTTATACCAGTTTAAGCCGCGAACATTATGATAATTACAATGAACCACCCCCTCCGGGTTTTGATGATGGCAATGGCCCACCTTTACCTGACCCAGCACCTGAACCTCCTGAAGAAGATGATCGTATTCGTGATGGCGATTACGACATTAACAGTATGGCCATTGGCATTCGCTGGCATGCAGGAGAAGGTTATGGCTTTAAAATTCAATGGGAAAACATAGAACAAAAAAATAGTGCTGGCGTTGATACCGACGACCCGGCAAACGATGGCAACACCTTTACGATATTATTTGAAGGGGTCTTCTAATGAAAACCTTCTTCTTACTCATTTATTTATTGCTTAGCAGCCAGTGCCTAGGGCAAATGGTAGTGGTGATGGCAAAAGACGCCGACATTCAAAATTTAAATGACCAGCATGTGGCTAACATATTTTTAACTCGCACCAATCGATTTCCTAATGGTTTAAAAGCCATACCCATTGAATTAAAAAATAGCGACATACGGGCGAATTTTTATGAGGAAATATCAGGGAAAAATCCTACTCAATTAATGGCTTACTGGACCACGCTTATTTTTTCTGGAAAAGGAAAACCCCCCAAAGGGTATAACAATGTTAGCTCACTGATTTCTCGATTAGAAAATAACCTTGGTTGCATTAGTTACATATCACTGGCTCAGGTAACAGATGATTTAAAAATTGTTTATCGTTTCCCATAAGCCCAAACCCATCTATTAGATTTAAATTAAGGACCATATGTTATTCATAAATGGCTTAAGCGTATTACTACTTTACCAGCTCATGGGTGAAGTAACCGTGCGTTGGTTAGGGCTACCTGTACCAGGCCCCGTTCTGGCTATGATAATGCTTTTTATTTCGCTGGTGATCAAAGGCAGTACCCCTTCAGCTTTGCAGTCTTCTGCCAACACCATATTAAGTCATTTATCATTATTATTTATTCCCGCAGGGGTGGGCATTATGGTGCACTTTGAGCGCCTTCAAAATGAATGGCTGCCTATTAGCATTGCCGTATTACTCAGCACTGTCATTACATTGGTTTTCAGTGCAACGGTTATGCTGCTAATGAACAAAATGTTTAATTTATCAAAAAAACCGACTGAGGATATGCCACTAAATAAAAGTCTAGATCAGCTACAAAAAGAATTAATTGAAAAGGAGAGTGATCATGGCTAAAGAAGGTTTATCTGAAATTTGGGTGTATCTGTCTGCCTCTCCTTTAACGGGTTTAACCATTACCTTATTGGCCTATAGTTTTTCCCACAGAATTTATCAAGCCAGTCATAACAATCCACTTTTACACCCAGTTTTAATTTCAGCAACCCTACTGATCTCTTTTCTTTTAATTACCGACACCTCTTACCAAGATTATTTTAAAGGCAGCCAATACATACATTTTATTTTAGGCCCTGCCACAGTGGCTTTGGCGATTCCCATGTATCAGCAAATATCTAAAATCAAACAACTCTGGCTGCCCATTACCGTCACCATGATAAGCGGTGTCAGCGTGGCCGCCATTAGCTCCATACTAATTTCTAGAGTACTGGGGGCAAGTATTGAAACTCAGATGTCACTGGCCCCTAAATCGGTAACGGCACCTGTGGCCATGGGAATATCTGAAAAAATTGGTGGACTACCTTCGCTCACCGCAGCATTAGTGGTGATCACAGGTATATTAGGAGCCATACTGGGCACTAAGATTTTGCACGCTTTAAAGTTAAAAGATCACAGCATAAAGGGCATAGCCATGGGCATTACCGCCCACGGCATCGGCACAGCAAGGGCCTTTCAAGTGAGCTCTGAGATGGGGGCGTTTTCTGGCTTGGCCATGGCGTTGGCCACGTTTACCACTGCCTTTATTTTGCCGTATTTAGTAAGGTGGCTAAATTAATGATAACTATTCAGGTTTAAATTAATTAATAAGCAGCAGTACTAGTTTATTAAACCTTCCGTTTTAAGTAACCAGTATCGTATTTTTTCAATTACGATTTCTGTTTCAAATGGTTTGGTAAGAAAGTCATTCATACCTGCCTGCAAACAACTTTCTTTAGTTTCCTGCAGGGCACTGGCGGTTAATGCTAAAATAGGAATAGACTGGCTATTAGCATGGCGGGATTCACGAATGGTACGGGTGGCTTCATAACCATCCATGACAGGCATCAAGCAATCCATTAAAATAACATCAAACTCTTCATGTTTAAATTGCTCCACTGCCAAGCTACCATTGACAGCAGTACCCACTATAAAATCATTTTCTTCTAATATCACTTGTGCAATTTCAAGGTTAATTGGGGTATCTTCAACCAATAAAATTCTGGCCTTATGTCCTTCAGAACCAAATCGACTACTTTTCCATGCTATTTCTAAATCGTTATTAACCACAGTATGTTCTTTTTTCTTTTTGTTTAGTGATAACTTCACTGTAAAGTTTGATCCTACCCCAAGCTCACCCTCGGCGGTTATTACGCCGCCCATTTTTTCAGTGATGCGTTTACAAATGGTTAAGCCTAAACCTGTGCCACCATAATCTCGTGTGGTGCTAGAATCTGCCTGAGTGAATTCAGAAAATATATTTTCTATCTGTTTTTCATTAATGCCAATGCCACTATCAACCACTGAAATATCAAGCTCTATTTTATTATCGCTCTCTTCAATAATCGTTAATTGAACCTTCACTTCACCGTCATGGGTAAATTTTATTGCATTACTAATTAAATTAATAAGTACCTGTTTTAGACGTACTTCATCTACCTCCACATCCAGTGTGTTTGATTGACTGTTATGAGAAAATAGCAGCTGAATGCCCTTTTCATGACACTGCACCATAAATAGGGCAAGGCAGTGATCAATAGTGGTTAACAAATCACAAGTAATTAAATTTAGCTCCATTTTTCCAGATTCGATTTTTGAAAAGTCTAAAATATCATTAATAATTAATAGCAATTGCGTCCCTGACTGATTAATCGTATTAACATAATGACTTTGCGATCCATCCAAATTAGTAGAGCTTAATAATTCGCTCATACCAATAATACCATTTAAGGGAGTGCGAATTTCATGAGTCATGGTGGCTAAAAATTCACCTTTGGCTTTTTCTGAGCGCTGTGACTTTTCCTTTTCTAAAATAAGCTTTTCCTGTTGTGAATCAAGTGACTCCATTAACGTATTATATTGAGTGGCAAGCTTTCCTATTTCATCATTTGAATGATACCCCGTGGATATGGCCATAGATTGATGCTGCCCCTGTGCCATCACACTTACAATGCCATTAAGTGGCGCCACCACGATCCATCTAACCATTAAAAAGATTAGTACCACAGTGAAGGCCAGCAAAAAAATAATAAGTAACAAAAGATAATTAAAAAAAGGATTGAGAGATTTATCCATCACGCGACTATTCAATACAATGTGCAATACTACTTTATCAAATGATTTCTTATCCTGTGACACCAAACTAAAATGGTAGCTATAGCTAAATTTCCCACCGACTAACACCTCAAATATATTTTTTTTATTATTAACGGCCGCCTGCAATTGCTGGTTAATTACAGGGTCACTAATTTTTGATATGTGTTTATTTTTAAATTGATGCTTATTGCTGGCTAATATTTTTTTATTTTCAAACCCTAAAAGAAAAATAGTCTCTATATCTTCGTAAGAACCTAATGAATCAATTATACCAAGAATGGAAGATTGATTAGAAGTACGAATAATGGAAGAAACTGCAATTTCAGACAACTCTCTTGCTCTCTGCTGGCTTTTTTCTTTTGCCATATCGGCTGACAAAAAATAGAAAAACAACAAAAATGACAATGTCGCCCCAATTAAAATAAATAGTAGCGGGACTATTAGCTTAAATGAAATAGAACCTATACGAATCATTCTTTCACTAAATAAGGCAATAATAAGTCATTAATGTTGCTGCAACTAAATTCAATAGTATTGGCCGATGCCAACGTTTGGCAAACTTTATCGATATTTCGCTTCAGGTTATTTGATGCCAAACTCTTTTGGCTTTCCTTGGCACTCAATAACTGCAACCCACTTAATGCATCTTCAAATTCAGCGCTACTGATGCCCTCTCGGGCAGCCATAATTTCGTAAGATTCCTTTTTATTATTTTTTACATACGCAAGCGTCTTATCCCACACTTTTATAAATTTGGCAGCCCAGCGAGGTTTGTCTTGCAACACCGATGCCCGTAGCGCAATGGAGTCAATCACATCGCCGGGCAATTCGGCACTGGTTAATATTTTTTTAAATTGCTTATGCTGTTGTATCACGGTTGCATATGGCGGGTATGAAACGAAGGCATCAATTTCACGATTTAGCATGGCCTGCTCACCGGCCAGCTGTTCTACATTTAATATTTCTACATCACTTAGCTTTAAACCGTTTTTATCAAGGGCTAATGACAGAATATACATGCCCAGCGACCCTATTTCGGCACCAATTTTTTTGCCTTTTAAATCTTTCACCGACTTAATGCTATTGTGAGCCAGAATAATATCAGCCCCATTTGAATAGTCAGGGATATGCACAATAGCCAGTGGCTCCTGAGTATTGCCAGCCGCGTGTACCGCCTCAATGATGGTACTGGCTAAACCATCAGCGCGCCCTTGAATATAAACCCGCTGCACGTCAGCTAGAGAAGCCATTTCAACTAATTCTATGTTTAAGCCTGCTTGTTTAAAAAATCCCTTTGCTTGGGCAAGATGTAAAAATTCATAACCAGGCCAAGGATTAATGGCGATGCGCACCAAATTTTGATTAGGGTTGCTGCAGCCTACCAGCCAAATAGGCAGGCTTAATATTAAGCCAAGCAATGCCACAAGAGAGTTGGCTTTCATTGATTCGTCCTTGAAATATATAGGTCCCTTTAAGCTTAGTGTATGGTGAATAAAAGGCGAGAGAGCTATTAGCCAAAGAAGCTGCCAATGAACTACAACCCATGCCTAAACGGCTCGTTCTTTGTAGGCGTTAAACTTATAACACTTAAAGCTTAGAAGAAATCAGACACAATCATCAATGAGTTGGCCCTAAAGAAGTGGCCGGCATGGGACAAGCCATTAATAAACTCACAAGCCTTAAGGTTTCGTATTCGCTACTTTGCACGATGCCATCGTGTAAAACGATATCCCCACATACATCCATTACAGAGCGCTTTAACATGGGGGATAAATGCTTTAGTTTTTTAAGGGAAGTAAAGATGGCTTTGCTGTTGGCTTCTTGCTTGGTTAATAAAGTATGTGTGTTATTAGTTAATACTCTTATCATGCGTTTATGTAGAGTACACTTTTCATTTTCACTGCCCCCGGCTGCATGAATGAGACAAGATAACACTTGGTTAATGTCCTGTTCTACCACATTATATTTATTAATCGTGTGTGATGCGGGTGATATTTTACGGCTCTCAAACGAAGTTTTTAATAAGCTATATAAACATATTTCAAATATGCTTAATTCACCATCCCACTTGGCCAAAAATAAAACCTGCTCTAACAATGACTTTTTGGAAGCACCATCCAGTGTTTTTAAAATTGGAATCAATAATTCGACCAAGGGCAATGCCAAACGCTCTTGCAACCCTTGAGAAAGAAATAACAATGTTTGCAAATAGTCCTTGCAGATAGGTGCTTGTGTGACCATCCATTCTTGTTGTTCTTTTCTGATTTTAGGATCTTCATCCAACAATAAATACAAAAGCATGGTTTTGGCTTGCTCGCGACTGTGCAAAGCTTGGCGATATTCATAGGGAATTTGATCATGCAGACTCATGGCGTATATTAGGTTGTCGGCGTTAAGGGTGCCTATCACATCATGCATCTGCTGGGTGCCAGTTTGCTGAAGCTGACTTACACCACCACTGTACATGTGCATTTGCAATTGTTTCTCTTGGCGCTTTTGAGATTTTTCATGCTCGCTTCGCTGGGTTTTTCTGGCCCGAGCTTGAACACGCATTAAAAAAGTATCATCTATGGCATTAATTCGATCCTCTAAGGGAGGGTGACTGGCAAAGAAAAACGACTTTTTAGAAGGGCTAATACACATATGGCTGATTTCCTCAGCACGTGCACTGCGTAAAAATCCTTGATGAGAGTTTTCACTAATTAAATTAAGAGCTCCTGCTAAAGCGTGGGGGTTACGGGTAAACTGTACCGACGAGGCATCGGCTAGGTATTCACGCTTACGTGAAATAGACGTTCTAATTAAACGACCAAAAAAAACCCCCACATAACCGATTATAATCAGCGGTATTCCCAAGAAAATAACCGAGACATTAGAACGCCGTGTAGCACCATAGGAGTGGCTGGCGGTGGAATCTAAAGGAACTTTAAACGCTAGCTTAGAACCCAGTTCACTTATCCATAATATGCCTGCTAAAAGCACCAATAATTTAATATTAATGCGATTATCACCATGGAGTATGTGACTAAATTCATGGCCCACCACAGCTTGCAGTTGATCGCGATTCATATTTATTAATAAACCACGGGTAACGACTAATGCACTGTCAGAAAACTCATAACCTGCCACAAAGGCATTAATACTGGATTCATGATCTAACACATAAATACCTGGCGGGGTAATCCCCGCTGCAATGGCCATTTCTTCTACCACATTAATAAGACGTTGTTCTTTATCATCATTAGACGCAAACCCTAAAGAACGAGCCCCCATGTGGATAGCCAAGCCATTGCCCCCTTTACGCAGTTCAGACCAACGCCTAAGACAACCAAGGCTTATGAGACCAATACACAGTAAAGATGTCAAAACGCCCGTTACACTCACTTGCCAACTAAAGAAATTCTGAAAAGACAATTCACTTAGCTGGGAGCTAGGTGCTTGATCAGCAGTGAAAATATGTAACAGGCCATACACCACGCCATCCACACATAATACGATGGCCACACACACGAATAAAAATAAAAAAAGCAGCCGACGACTGGCTGCTTTGGCTTGTACTTGATGCTCGAAAAAATCCATATTAAATGGTCACTACTTTAAATATTTTAACTTAACCAAAATTCACTTTAACCGGCTTTGTGATGTCTTTGTCTTTAAATTTCAGCAAGGTGGCTTCTTTAAAGGCAAAGTTATTAGCAATGAAATTACTGGGGAATTGCTCGCGATAAGTGTTGTAGCTCATCACGGCATCGTTAAAGGCCTGACGGGCATAACCAATGCGATTCTCGGTAGAGCTTAACTCTTCCATTAATTGCTGAAATTGCGTATCGGCTTTTAAATCAGGGTAAGACTCACTCAGTGCAAACAGCTTACTCATCATGCCGCCTAACGCTTCTTCGGCACCGTTTAAGGCGCTTACATCTAACTGACCTTTTTCATTTTGTAATCCCTTCAGGATAGCACTGGCTTCGTTACGAGCTGTAATCACCGCTTCAAGAGTTTCACGTTCGTGTTTGGCATAACCTTTAGCGGTTTCTACCAAATTGGGAATAAGGTCATAACGGCGCTGCATTTGAATATCAATTTGAGAAAATGCGTTTTTATGACGATTTCGCAGCGTCACCAATCGGTTAAACATGCTGATGATATACAACACAAAGGCAATGATAACCGCCCAAATGATGATGTCGTTACTCATGGTTATTATCCTTATTAATCGGGCCTAGTAATGGGTTAACTCTATTAATGGCAGCTTAGCATGGCTGGTTTTGACGGGGTAGGTTGAGGGCTTATTTTTGCGTAGTGGCTGCTTGTATTTGATTTTGGATTAGCCTGCCTGCAGCATAGTTTATGCGAATTTTCCTTTCTGGCAGCCCTTTCGCACAAGGCTCTGGTATTCTTCTTCACCCTGTATTCAAGTCTCGCACTTTGGGTCTTTAGCAATTGACCCCGTACTGCCAGTACTATCAAGGCTCTATATTCAAAATGTGCACACCTACATTAATTTTGCCAAGTAAATTCAACTCAGAACCACACTTCAGCCTTTGGGATAGCCTTAATCACTAAGCCTTAATCATTAAATACGCACGAACGTGAAAGCCCTCGTAACCGAAAAAAAACAGGTGAGTAATTCCACCAAAAAAACAAAAATGTCAAACTAAATTCCTTATTACCTTCAAACATTTAAAAATAGATAAATTTAATTTCTCGCAACCAACAAACAATACAGATCTTTCTACCAACAAACGTTTCAACCATTGATTTATATGTGAAGAGAGCATTAAACTTGCAAAATATAAGCACTCACAAGCCAAACATAAAAAACAGGGGTAGAGCATGCAAACAGTTACCCCATTTCAATATATGGCCAAATACAAACTAAGATTAAATCATCAGAAACCTGAAGCAATCGAGCTATTTTCCGGTAGTGAGCTAGCTTGTTCTTTAGGTTTATTTTTAAAATTATATCTAGGTATATTTAGTCAAATATCATTATGCTATTTAAAGCGCTTTTCCGTCACTATTGTTTTGAAAGTGTTAAATTCACTCAGAACAATAATTATTATTAAGCAAACACCAATTAAACGCTTAATAATTCAACTTACAAAGTACCCTTCTATCCAGTTTACAAAGTGGGCGCACACCAGATATACCAAAAAAAACTTTCTACAATGCCTCACTAATCGAGGCACTAAGTGCAAAGCCTTTAATAGAAGCTTCGTTGCCCCCCTATACCATTTACTCAATCGCCATACATCTACTTTATTTAATCAAAACAAGTTTGGTGTAGACGTAACGATTTCCTGGTTTAAATCCAGAGTCTATAAGACCCTTTAAAATGACAGAATTCATATCCACAGCCCTCTTAGAAAACCTAGTAAACACATTTACCAAACCCATCAAGGAGCAGCTAGCCCAAAAAAATACTGACCAATTAGACACGATGAAAAGTTCTTTGGATCTTTGTTTTACTAGGTATCTGGAGCGCTATTATAAAAAATATTCAAAGACAAAAACCTTACTATATAAAGACCAACCAGTAGATATCAAAAAACTCTACATTCAAACAGATTTTAGAATTAACGATATTAATATCTCTGAAAAGCAGTTTTTTGAAATACTATTTGAAAGAAAGAGAATAGTAATAACAGGGTCAGCAGGGGTTGGAAAATCTACTTTTTGTAAAAGTCTTTTTCTGGAAACTATAGAAAAAGATATCGGTATCTTTCCAATTTTTGTTGAGTTAAGACATTTAAATGAAGAAAAAAAACTATCATTACAGGAGTACATAACCAACACCCTTGTTGAAATGGACTCAAGATTCACTAAAGAGCAACTAGAAAATTCACTAAAACTTGGAAAAACACTTATTATTCTTGATGGATTCGATGAAATTAGCGCATTAACTAAGGATAAATATGAAAAAGAAATAATTAGAATGTCGAATAAGTATAACAATGTTTTATTTATTATCGCTAGCAGACCAGATGAAAGATTTAGTGCATGGGATGAATTCTCAACACTTAAGGTACAACCTCTAGATAAAGAAAAAGCACTAAGCCTGATACTTAAACTTGATTGCAATATAAAAATAAAACGTGAATTTTTAGATGAATTAAATAATGAGTTATTTTACAAACACGAAAGTTTCTCATCCACTCCACTTTTATTAACAATAATGCTATTAACTTTCGAACAAACACCCAACATACAAAATAAAATTCATCTTTTTTACGAGCAAGCTTTTCTAACCCTATTCAACAAACACGATTCAACCAAGAGCCTCTACAATCGAAACCTCAATACAAACCTGCCTCTGGATGACTTCAAGAAAATACTATCGTCATTTTGCATTATATCTTATTCAGAAAAAAAGTATTTTTTCACAGAAAATGAAATCCTTAATTATTTAGAAAAATCTAAGAAACTGTTATCCATAAAGTATAATTCAGGGGATTATTTCTCTGATTTACTGGACGGAGTTTGCATCCTTAAAAGAGATGGCCTAGGGTATTCATTTAGACACAAGTCATTTCAAGAGTATTTCTCTGCTCTTTTTATAACAAATTTCATATCAGATAAAAGCTATGACCTGATAGAAAATATTACATATAACAACACAACAGACAGTGTTATCAGCATGGCCTACGAAATAAATAAGGACTTTATTGAAAACAAATGGATCATGCCAAAACTACAGGATTTGGATAAAAAATTCGGAGGAACGCTAAACAAAAGATATGGGAAATTAGAAGTCCTTTCTCATTATTTTAATTATATTGTATTGACTAATTATAGCAAAAAGAATGAAGCTAACTACATCCCTGAAGTTGGTTTTTCAGGAGAAGGAGCCAACCTAACTGATCTCCAAGTAATATGGAAAATTTCTTCACTATATAGAAATGAGGACGACTTCTCTGCTATTTCGAAAAACAATGAAAACAGAAAAAACAAAGATGCTTTCTCTGAAATCTACTATGACAATATACATATATTTTCAGAAGAAAATAATCGTCTTGATATCCGAAAATTTAATGAATTGAGTGATAAAACCAAGAATTTGTTGAACTCAAATTTTTCTACCACTGTGGTGGGGCACATTATATTTCTATTAAAAAAACATCAAGACTTGCTTCGTAATAATGAATCCAAAAGAACAGATATACATTCTATTTTAAGCATTTAGTGAAGCTATTAGTTGAAAGTATCTTACAGAACATACTAAAAGAAGGTAACGGTAGCTCTTTGCTATCATATAGGCAAAGGCCTGAGAAACCTCTGCAATAAGAAGATTAGTCAAAAATAGCGGGCAATCCCAGAAAAGAATATCTCACTTACACTGATGCGCACTGCAGCCATAAATCTAATAGCAAGTCGCACACCGTACTCATCACCGTCTCAAACTGTCACAATTCGGCTCATCACTCCTCTTTGATATGGGTATAATTCCATTAACCGTAAAGCCTATGAGCACCTACTTGCCATGACTCACCCTAGCCGACCAGATCCATACCGTTTAATGGTAATCGAAGACGATTTTGAGTTAGCCTCATTAATTGGCGATTACCTTAGCAAGCATGGCTTTGTAGTGGAGATCGTTGCTGACGGTGCACAGGCCGCTAAAGCCATAGTGGCGCAACAACCCGACTTTGTATTACTGGATATTATGCTACCAAGCATGACCGGCATGGAGGTATGTAAGCAGGTGCGGCCCCATTACACAGGGCCCATTATTATGCTTACCGCTTTAGATGAAGATATGGACCAAATGTTAGGGCTAGAATTGGGGGCCGATGATTATATTATTAAGCCTGTGCAACCGCGCTTGTTGCTGTCTCGTATTCGGGCTTTATTACGCCGCGTACAAACGCCTTTATCCAGCACTCTGCTCTCGACCCCCATGGGCGAGCCGTACAAGGATAATAATACAGACACTGTTCAAGTGGCTGAACTTACCATTAGTTTAAGAGACCGCATCGTTAGGCAGCATGGTACACAGCTTGAGCTGACCACTGCCGAATTTGAATTATTACTGATGTTGGCCAAAGAAGCTGGGCAAGTGGTATCACGGGATCTTATTATTAAACAGTTACGCGGTTTAGATTACGACGGCCTAGACCGCTCCATTGACCGGCGTATTTCTAGGCTTAGAAAAAAGCTTGAGGTTCCCAATCAACAAGCAAAAATAAAAACCATAAGAGGCAAGGGGTACCAGCTTTGTTTAAATTAATACTGCACATTCAAGCCACTTTAAAAAGAGAATTTTAATTATGATCAAAGCCTTAACGCGTTTAACGCTGGTGATCATTATTCCGATTTTGCTATTAATCTATGTGCAATCTTATAACCCCATTCAGTTAATTCGCAACGAAGTAACTAAACAGTATTTTGTTGAGAGTTATCGCGGCACTTTTTATTTAATTAATGAAGCCCTTAATAACCATCCAGAGTCTCAATGGCCAGATCAATTTAAACTCATTGCTGCACAATTTGGCCTGCCCATTAAGTTTATTCAATTAAAAGACACGCATTATGATGAGACTGAAATCAGGCAATTAAATAATCAAGAGTTCATTTATTCAGAAGGAGAGCCCACAGTATTAAGCCAAAAAATTGCCGATACTTCATGGGTTATGGAAATGGATTTGGGGCAAACTCGTCAGGCTAAAATCCTTCAACAAACCCAGGGCACTATCTATTTAATTGAGCAAAGATTGCGCCTTGCACCTCCGCAAGAATGGCCTGTCATAATAAAAGAAATGGCCACCCGATTTGGAGTGCCGTTAGTCATTAACCCAACAGATCAATCATTGCTCACAAAAAAGCAGTTAATGGAAATGAGCCATCACAACGGCACCTTAATTATTGTTGAAGAACAAGGAGACACCACTCATCGCCGCCTCTTGAATAGTGATTGGATTCTCTCGGCAGGGCCCATCTCAGATGGGCCCGCTAACACTTACATGATATTAGGGGTATTGCTGATTTTTATGCTGGTGATTGTATTGGGCTTATTGTCTTGGCTTATGCCTTTATGGCGGGATCTAAAAGCTCTAGACCATAAGGCATTGCAGTTTGGTAAAGGGCAACTTGATAGCCGCATTCAATTTAAAAATAGTTCGGCCATCAAAAGATTAGGAAGTTCGTTCAATATTATGGCCAACAACATTCAAAAACTGATTCACTCAAATCAGCAATTAACCAATTCTGTGGCTCACGATTTAAGAACCCCTTTGGCACGGCTAAAATTTGCCCTTGAAATATTAGAAACCGAAGAGTGCAGTAAAGAAGAAAAAATACGTTACCAAACAAGCATTCATTCAAGTATTGACTCACTAGATTACCTAATTAACCAAACTCTCATTCATGCCCGCTACAGCCGTGCCGCGGATATTAGGCATTTCACCATAAGTAATATTGCATCCGTTATTACCGACGAATTTGAGCAACAAAGCCGCCACCATAAAGGCATTCAGTTTTCTTTACATATCGATGATGACCTTGCCACCACCGAGCAACTGGCCGACCCACGAGCCATTACCCGCGCCTTAAGTAATTTATTAAGCAATGCCAAACGCTTTGCCAAACATAAAATACAGGTTTCGCTCACCACTCATAACAAGCGTTATTTTATCGTAGTAGAAGATGATGGCCCAGGTATAAACAATCAAGAGCAAGAGAATATTTTTCAACCTTTTTCGCAAATAAACAATGATGAACGCAGCGCAGAACTTGGCCACGGTTTAGGCTTAGCCATCGTGTATCAAATTGCTTTATGGCATAAGGGGCAAACAAGTGTTGGTCGCTCTTCATTGGGTGGAGCCAAATTTGAACTCAGTTGGCCCATGGAATAATAAAAAATAACCGCCCTACCCATTGCGACTAAACGGCTTTAATAATTATCCAAAATGATTAAAGCCCCGTCACACACTGTCCACAAACTGCCACAGATTCTTGCCTCGGTTTTTCCTATTATTCCCCTAACCAAACGCCCACGGCGTAAGGACATTTTTTATTCATTAATAGAGACAAGGCTATGAAACTATTACCGATTTTCTTATTGGCTTCATCCAGTGGTTTTCTGGGGCTGGCACAAGTTCAAGCACAAGATCTATCAGTGGCTGGTACAGTGGGCACCCAAGGTCTGGGGGTAAGCTTTAATGCTGGTTCAGACTTAACCTTCATTGAAAATGATCAAATACAATGGCATTTTTCATTAAGCGGTTACGGAATTGATGATGCCGAAGATATAAAAGTTCATAAAAATGACTATGAAGCAGATGTAAAAAACGGATCAGCTCAAGCGGGTTTAAACTGGTACCCCATCAGCCAAAAATCCATGAAAGGGTTATTCCTATCCGCGGGGGCTATTTATTTTGACTATGAATTAGACGGCACCACCGAGGATGATCAAACCATTCATATAGGCGATATCGCCTTAACTTCTAAACAAGGGGTGCAATTAAAAACCGATATTGAACATACTTCCATGGCCCCTTATTTCGGTATTGGTTGGGGAAATCGCCTAAATGGTGAAGCGGGATTTTCATATAGAGCAGAGGTGGGAGCGTTTGTGGCACTGAGCAGCGCACAAGTGGATGTTGAACTGGTTAATCATAATGGAGAGGTGAGCGACGTTGATTTGGAAAAAGAGCGGCTGGATATTTTGGATGAACAAGAATATGTGAAGGTGTTTGCCCAATTAGATATTGGTTATCAGTTTTAGTTTTTCTTTTTTTTGGAGGGGGGAATTTGGTTTTGGCTAGTCTGCTAGATAGTTGATCCATGTTTTTCCTTTCTGGGGTGGCACCCCAGCCCCCGCTTCACTCCCCTTTCGGCCTTTACGCTCTTATATGTTTAATTAGATTACCACAATAAAGGCCGAAAAAAGTCGTACTATATTATCGTCTCTGTAGCATTACCGAAAGAAGATCAAAAGCCATAGTATATACTTTTCATTTGAGCCTCATTTGAGTATATGCCTAGCAGTTAAAGCGCTCTAGGAAAATACTCCACTACCCAAGATACCTAGCTTGCTTAACTTGTTGATTTTTATACTCCTCGAGTATTAGACTTGCGCCAGCCTATCTATCGCCTTACGGCGTAATTATTAATTTAGCAAAGTTCATGGATGAGAATTTAACACATGAAAAGTGGTATCAGTTTACCTTTATTATTAGCGCTGTTTTTTAGTCCGCTCTCGCTCTCTAAAAGCATTAACCCAGAGCAGTTTTCCGATATTTGGAACTCTGGCAATAAATTTCGTTTAATGCGCTACCAATCTAATGTGATTAACCCTGAGAGCCCTCACTACAAGACAGGCTCCTTTGCGGCTAATTATTACGAAACCTATAACAGCTTTCAGGTAGAAGAAGACAAAGGGCCGGTGGAAGCCAGCATCGCTAGTTTTAAAGCCGATCTTTATAGCCAATACGCCTTTGTTGACATAGGTGCCATGGATGTAAGAGAGGATGACAACCCTGATTTAAGCAGCAGTAAATACAGCCGCATATCAGCGGGGGTACGCTACAATAATCTTGGTTTCATGGGCGTCACTGCGGGTTTATTATTTACCGAGTCTCCCACTACAAACTCCCAAGGAGAATTTGTTTTTAATGAGCATGAGTCTACAGTGGATGGCTTTATTGCTCTTTCCTTATTGGGCTTTCAGGTGATGGCCAATAATATTAGCGATGAGAATTTAATTGTAGAAACCTCTTCTTATGATTTAAATCTGGAAGGCTATTCGCTAAGCGTAATGCGCAGCAAAATCCATGGTGACGGAGGAAATAACAAGGCTAATGAGTACGATGATGAATATGTATTTAGCGCCTTTAAGAAAATTGGCTGCGACGCCATCGCCTCTAATGTTAAGTCCCACTGTGGCTTTGGGATTAAACGAAGGGAAACATTAAATGATCAAACCCAAGGGTGGAGTGTTTACCTTCAGCGGCCATTTTATAGTGTTCGTATTAATAGCTTTGATGAACAAACAGAGTTGCGCCGTGAAAAGTTTGGTTACTCTTTGAAGTTGGGGTTTGATGTGGATGCAAAAGGCACCGACCAACTCAACAATGAGCCGGTGGATGCCCGAGTTAAATTAGCCATTGGTATTCATATGAACGATGGGGTGAACCAGTTGTTTGAGGTACAGGATGAAGCAATGTTAGGTTTTGATTTTGAGGTTATATTTCCATAGGTTTTTTATTTTGGGTTTTTCACCTTTTGATTGGCTTATCTGCTAGATAATTGATCCATGTTTTTCCTTTCTGGGGTGGCACCCCAGCCCCCGCTTCGCTCCTCTTCCGGCCTTTAGCAATTGTTATAGTGAATTGGGTCGTCGCAATAAAGGCCGAAAAAAGTCGCAGAGAATTATAGGTTCAATTATATTTCCAAAAATGAAAGTAAAACCAAAGAGCCGGAGAAGAAAGATTACCAAGACGGTCATGATGTTAGCCTGAGGAGGGGGTTCACGATCAGAAACAGGTGCTTTTAGAGGCTCGTGTCTTTGGAGTTTTGCTTTGGTTCCCAATGGATAATATGCCCATATTTTTCCTTTCTGGGGTGGCACCCCAGCCCCCGCTTCACTCCCCTTTCGGCCTTTGGAAATGATTGCCTTCAATTAGATTGCCGCAATAAAGGCCGAAAAAAGTCGTACTATATTATCGATTCAACTTTATTCGGCAAAGACAAAGACAAAAAGCTTAAACAAACCCGTACAGATACTAAACTTCGGCCTTTGAGTGACCTCAAACACTCAGTCCTAATTACTCTCCTTTGGATAGATAAGGACGTGAGGCCCCTTTCTTTCATAAGAGTTAGCCGAAAAGAGGGCGCTGGGGATCCATCCCCAGAAAGAAAAACCGTACTTGCTACGGTTAGGCAGCAACTACCCAAATCTAATCAAGATCAACATACCATACAGATCATTATAGTTATGGACGTTTCAGCCATTGATTTATGTGCAAAATAGCCATTAGACTTGAGCATTAGAAATACCCCACAACCGAACACGAAAATACAGGTGAAAAGTGTGTCTGCTGTTACTCATTTCCAATACATGGCGAAATACAACCTAAGACTCAATACACAGGTATATGAGGCGGCGGGACAGCTTTCAGATGATGAGTTTACTGCTGATGTAGGCGCCTTCTTTAAATCGGTTTTAGGCACCCTCAATCACATTCTAGTGGGTGACCTTCTTTGGCTTAACCGCTTTGCCACCATAAAAAGCTTTAGCAGCCTACAAGCGCTTAAACACTTCCCAAAGCCAACGTCGTTAGATCAAGTATTGTTTGAAGACTTCAAACAGCTTAAACGCATTAGAGTTGAACTAGACACCCTGATTCACGAATGGCTACACACCAACGCCTGTGATACAGACTTTCAACAAAACCTCACCTACAAAAACTCCAAAGGCGAAGTCGCCACCAAAGACTTCGCCGAACTGTTACACCACTTCTTCAATCACCAGACCCACCACAGAGGTCAGGTATCGACCTTGTTAAATCAGAAAGGGATTGATGTGGGTGTTACGGATTTTGTGGTGGATGTTAAGGCTATATAAACCTCGCGCTACGTCGGTCAGCCGCAGGGCACGGGTTTAATATTCTTATTAGGTATTTTTTTGATGAATATAGTATGTAAGCCAGTAAATAGGGGCTGCTGCTATGCTAAATATAAACAAAAGCCAACCTATCAAAACTCTAAACCTTTTTGGTCCACTCTTAAAAAAATTTGATAGCATCCAAATCCATAAGAGAAACGCTGATGCACCGCCACTATTTATTAATAAGTCGATATACGCTGGAACCACTCTTCCGTCATTAAGTGATGGCCAATAAGGAGTAAAAGAAATT
>OJBI01000067.1_pt1 | contig 31801 bp, 37 predicted proteins | sample 1590541 | NCBI WGS metagenome assembly OJBI01 (sample SAMN05416871, study PRJEB24817) | seawater metagenome | isolation source: Sea water | place: Canada:Atlantic | collected 2013-11 | reverse complement strand
TAGAAATACTGGTGAGTTCACGGGAAACGTTCTTGTTAGTGCGCTGTGCTACACCGTCAATTAACACTAATACTTTGCGGCCACGCAGGCTTTGGTAATAACTAGTTGCTGAGTTGTCCCCTGGCGCCAACCCTGGGACTAGGCGGCCTAGTACAGTACCTAGGTCAACGCCCGCTTGTGCTTGCAAGGCAATTTGATCTTGGCTAATCACTTGAACGGTATATGGAAGGGTAGCCAGGCTTTCGTTGGAACGGGTAGCGGTGACGATCTTTTTATCAAGCTGTGTAGCAGTGGTTTGCGCTTCATTTTCGGCGGCGATGGCCATGGATGTAGTCGCTAAAGTCAATGCTAGGTACAAGGGTGTACGTAAAGTGTTCATAACTAATCTCCCCAGATATATTTGCGGGCATGATAATGATTGTTATTTGTAAAGGCAAAAGATAATTATTCTTATTTGTTGGGAGGGGGTGTTTTGAAGAGTAAATAGGTGACTTTTGTATAAAATCTAGCTCGATAGTGGAAATAAAAAAACGTTGTGATTGCATTCCATAATATTAATGCGATCACAACGTTGTTGCTTAGCTACGCAGCTTTGGCCAATTCTTCGGTGGCAATTTTCTCGGTAGATTTCTTCTGGCTTATTTTATGAGGCAGTAAATAATCAACTAGCAACAAGGTGGCACTAAACAAAACCAAACCAAGATGAATAAACAAAACCCAGCCTTCACTGTTCCATGGCCAGCGTTGGTTCATTACGCCATCGCCCACTATGGTTAATACGCCAAGCAGAGCGCTGCCCCGTAATAACCAATGGCTAATGGCAAAACCTTTTGGAAAAATCAACGCGCTGACAATACACAATAACCAGCTTCCCCAAAAAATTCCTTCCTCTAATTGATGTTGCTCGGCACCACTTTTTTGCAGCCACATGCTGCTGGCCAATACAGAGAATGTGGCGAACACTAATCCGGCGCAAACCCCTAAAGTGCTTCGTCCTAACCAATGACGCTCATTAAGTCCACGTCGGGTAAGCCATAACATATTGCCACTCACAATTAGTCCGCATACGGCTAAAGCACTTAGTGCGTAAAATAATTTAAGCCAACCCCCTCCGTAAAAAACATAATGAAGCGGCACCACCGCTGCAAAAATTCGCTGAAATGGCCCGTTACCAAAAAAGTTGGCGTGGTGTATTTGCTCACCTGAGATTAATTGATAGGTAGTGGCTTGTAGGCTGTTGAGTGCGGTGCCATGCATACCGCTGAATTTTATAATGCCCCCTGAATCACTTAATAACACTGGGTTTTCCGAGCTTTGCTCGGCGACTTTATCTTGTGCAGTAGCACTTTTTTGCAATCCAGAAATAGCAATTAAATCCACCTGAATATTAGGATTGTCTTTTTGATATTGCGCTTGCAAGGCATTAAGAGAATAACTGGGCAGGGCCTCGCCGGTGATCTGCGCTCTTGGGCCAAGAATGGCTTGGGTGGCTTTTTCTACATCGCCGTTAAACGCGGCAAATGCCAGTATCGGGGAAATTAAGCCCAGTAAGCCCAGTATGGTGCCGGTGAAGGCTAGAATAAACGTAAACGGTAACGACCATAAACCAATGAGTTTGTGTTGATCGGTTAATAATAAACGCCAGCTGCGTTTCTCGCGCAGCATCACAAATTCTTTACGCCACTTTGTATGAATAAATATGCCAGCAATAATAGCCAGCAACATGGCTAAACCAGCAACCCCAATTATGTAACTCCCATATGGGCTGGGTAAATGAAGGCTAGTATGCAGTTCGGTTAGGATGTGGGCGAGTTCAGAATTACCCGGAGTAATCACTTCATTATTATGGGCGGCCAGATACAGGGTTTCGTATTTATCGGTTTCTTTTAGGTAGCTCCATAAAATATGATGAGAGCGAATTTCATCGGCGGGAGAAATAAAAATTTCTTCAAAAATAAAATCATTTTTAGCCGCCGTTTGCATAACACTGTCTAATTCAAAGGCTTGGCTTTTAGGTAATTGGGTGAGACTTGGAGACTGCCAGTACTCCATTTCATTTTCAAATAAGGCTGGGATGCCCGAGAACACCACTACAAATAATAATATGCCACTAATGATGCCCACCCAGCCATGGGTGGCGTACAGGGTTTTATGTGTTGAATTATCCATGACTTAAAACCTTAATAAATAAACATCAATGAGCAGCATGGGTAAAAATACCCCTAACACTTTTACCCAAGCACGAGCGCCGCTTTTGGATAAAATGGCCCAATAAAAAAGGCCCGCCCAAATCACAAAGAAAAATACGCCACCGGCAAATACTTTTTCTATGGTGTCACCCAATGGCCATAACATAGTAATGCCAATGGTTAGCACTACTGTGGCCAGTAGGCTGCCGAGTATGGCCGCGCACACTCGGCTGGCAGTACCATTAAATATGTTCTTAAACCAAACCATACAGGGCTCCTATCAATGAGCTGACTGTGATCAAGGGCACCCAGCTGGGTTTCCATATGCGAAGTTGCACAAAGCCAAGAGCAAATGCCATGAGGGCAAATAACCAATAAAACAGCCCTTGCTCTAAACCCAAGCCAAAGCTTAAAAACAGCAAGGAAATGAACAACAAATTTAAGCCAAATAAAAACGGCAAGGTGGCTCGTTTGTGGGTACGAGTCTCTTGGGTGCCGTATAAAAGATGCAAGCTAGGCCACAGCAAGCACGCGCCAGTTAATATCATGGTAGCTCAGGAATGGTTAATTGTATTGCTAATGATATAGATTATCATTTGTATATGGAAGGATGGGGTGTGATTTTGGGTAATATGGGGGGGTAGGCTGCTAAAGGGCTAGCTGTATCGCAGGGGTTGCTGATTAATCTCCTCAATTAAAGCCAGATGTTTCTCCCTGCGGGGGACTTAACCCCCACACCCCAGCTACCGGCCCGTACGCTTAACCTTCAATCTTTTCTATTTTATCGAGCAATACGATTCAAACGCCCACCGGCAATTGCTCCCTGCATTGCTCTAACATCCACGTCCATGTGGAAGTTCATGGGCTACGAACCTTTCCGGCACCGGCAATTGCTCCCTGCATTGCTCTAGTACCTACCTCGATGTAGGCAATCCTGTGCCTACAGCTGCTGCCGGAAGCTGCTCCATGCGTTTCTCAAGTACCAGCATCCATGCAGGCAAAAAATAAAACGATTTCAGCGCTACTTAACACCTCAGTTGTTATCGCTACGGTTTAGGGAATGCTGCCATTGATAAGTTGTTAAGTGCTTAATATGCAGAAGATGTAAAAACGGAAAAATATCGATATCTGGTAAAAGGCACACTTTTTAAACACTAGAGCTTTTTTAAAGTTTAAGTGGTGAATATTTTAAGGTTAGACGCAAAAAAGACCGTATTTATTGACCGATCTGTCTACAGGCTTCATCATAGCTGACTTTAAAAATGTTACTCGGAAAACACGTCACCGGATGAAAGCGTCACGCGACGTAGAATAAGCTGTTAAGTGTATAGATTATGGATGTACTGATAAGGTTTCTGAATATAGTAGAGGCTTCCGAGAAGAAGCTTGAGGCTACGTCTAACTTTCCCGATGTAGTTCCTTACGGAATTGAATTGCTAAATATTATTTCCGACAATATTGACCTTAGACCTGAATTTGGAAAGCTTTTTATACAAACTATAAGTAAGTCGACTTTAAGTCATGAGCCTTTAGTTGAATTTTGTATGCATTCTTTACGCTGGGTTGAATTAAAAGAAGAGTTTGGGTCCTTGTGTGATAATGCAGTGAAAAATAGTAGATGGAGCGAAATACAAAGGCTCCAAGGTGCATTAGCAGCATTTGAAGATGACTGGGAAGATGCGATTGATTTCTATGGCGAGTATTTCAATGCTAAAAACACTTAACAATCGTAGCCATGATCGCCCTTCGGGCTGGACTCGTCGCTGCGCTCCTCGCCCATGCTACGGGCGTTCAGGCTGTAGGAAAGTAGATTCTAAAATTATGATTTTATAAATGTCGTTCGGAGAGTACTTCAGAATCTATTTTTAAGGTAAATACTATAAAGTACTCACGTAGAAGCACCGTTTTTAGTACGAATAGCAAACAATTTTATTTGTGTGAGTTTAGTTTTAATTTTTCTACACCCTCGTTAGGGCTTCATAAATATGCGAGTTTCGGAAGCTGTAAAGAACTGGAATACCGTTCTTGGTAAAGAGATAGAAGTTGAAGGTGTGGCTGAAATTTCTCATTCGATGTCTGTGATCTATGAAGATAGAGGCAAGAGAGAAATTGGTGATCCTATTGCACCCGGTATATTGGTACACGGTGATCATCTTCAAACTTTGGTTGAGTCGCTTCCAAACCCGCTTGCTGCGTATGCAGGGTCAGAAATCCTATATGTAGTAAAGGTTCGTATTTTAGGTATCGTCGCTAATACAGGGCACACCTTCGCCCCGCTCAAGTTTGGGCACATCTATGAAATCGAGTTTGATGATGAGTATGCTGGGATACAAAAGGTTGTTGTAAATGTCCGCCTCAAGGATGTAGCATTTAAAGTAAGTAGAAGTTTAAAAGCGAGGGAAGTTAAAGAGTTTGAAAAATACTTTCCCGATTTTGGGAATATGATTGAGCTAAAAAAATATTTGGAAAGCGGTGATGCTATTGTGCTTGTAAATCGTGTTTTGGAAACCGATCTTTCAGAATACATAAATTTTCTCAGAAAAATCGATGTAGAGTATGAGCTAAAAGAATCATCAATCGAAAATGGCTTCTGGGGCATGCCCTAACAAGTTGCTGCATGCCGACATATTTTAAGGAAACACTGTGGAAGTATCACTTCGCCATGTAACAAAAGAAAATTATGAAGAAGTTTGTGAACTCGATGTCACAAAAGAACAAGAAGACTATGTAGCCTGTAATATGTGGTCAATAGTTGAATCTCAGTACAATGAAGGGTATGAAACCAGAGTTATTTATATGAAAGAAGAGCCAGTAGGCTTTTTCATGTGGGTAAAAGAATCTGAGATTAAAGTTTCCATTTGGCGATTTATGGTTGATAAAAAACATCAACAAAAATCAATAGGGCGTGTTTCACTTAACCTAGCTTTGGCGGAAATAAAAAAAGTATCGGATTTACAAGAAATCGAAATTTGTTATAACCCTAAAAACCCTGTCGCTAAAGAGTTTTATTCTAGCTTTGGCTTTTCTGAAGTGGGTATGGATGAAGATGACGAAGATATGTTGGCTGTTATTAAGCTTTAAAATATAAAAAGCAAATCAACAAGGACTAAAAAGCAGCCGGCTGTTATTTGGGATGATGCGCGCAAGCTTGCTCAGTATAGGAAATGTGCTCTCTGGGATATCACGGAAAACTTGGAAGACTTAGTGGTTTTCATGATCTATGAGAATGATAGTACTTTCTATTTGGCAGAATTACATATAGAGCTGCGTTTTAGAAATAGAGGTTTTGGCAGTAAGGCAATCGCTAAAATTAAGAAAATGGCGGCTCAGCAAAGCTACTCAAGCATTAGAGTTGGTGCTTTTAAAGATAATTCGGCACTGAGGCTGTATGAGAGCAATGGTTTCCTCCGAGAAAAAGAAACAGAATATACCCATGAACTTGTGGCCACCATGTAACAAGTTTTTGAGCCTCGCGCTAAAACATTCCTTCGGGGTACGCGCTGGACTCAATCACGCTGGCGCGCAATTTCACCGGTTAAATACGTTAAGTAACTAGTTGTACTCATATTAATTAAGGAACTTGATTTGAAAAATTGTATTTTAGAATCCTTAAATCAAAGTAATGAAATGCTTTCAACGTTCATTGGAAACCCCTCCTCAATTGACTCGATTGAAGATGCTGCAAAAATTATAATTGAATCTTTAAAATCGGGAAACTCGATCTATAGCTGTGGTAATGGCGGTTCAATGAGCGATGCAATGCATTTTGCTGAAGAGCTATCTGGTAGGTATCGTAATAATAGAGCGGGATTGTCAGCAGCTGCTATTAGTGATCCTGGACATATAACTTGCGTAGCAAATGATTTTGGATATGAATTTATATTTTCAAGATATTTAGAAGCAAATGCAAAGGAACATGATTGTCTGCTAGCAATTAGTACTAGTGGTAGTAGTAAGAATGTATTAAAAGCTGCTGAATTTGCAAAAGCAAACGGAATAAAGGTAATTAGTTTAACTGGGCCATCTGAAACAGAGCTTGGGCTACTTGCTGATGTGGATATTTATGCTGGACAGAGTGAGTATGCTGATAGAGTTCAAGAGATACATATAAAGGTTATTCATATTTTGATTGAATTAGTTGAGCGTGAAATATTTCCCGAAAATTATTAATCTTGCCTAACAAAAACATGATGTTCGCATCCTTCGGCTGCTGGGACGGCTTACTAGCCACTATATGTTGGTGTTATGCGCAAAGGAGAGATTACACATGGATGAGATAATTCTTTTTGACTGGGGAGATACCTTAATGGTCGATTACCCTGAGTCAGAAGGTAAAATGTGCGACTGGGATGTAGTGAAAGAGGTAGATGGAGCTTTTATAACTTTACAGTATCTATCAAAGTTCTCTCAAATTTTTATTGCTACCAATGCAGATGATTCAACTGAGAGTGATATTCAGAAAGCATTCCAGAGAGTTAATCTGGATCAATTTATTGATGGCTATTTTTGTTATGAGAATTTAGGTATTCGCAAAGGAACGAGGTCTTTCTTCGATAAGATTCTGAACAATTTAGATATATCCCATGACAAAGTTGCTATGGTTGGCGACAGCTTTGATAAAGATATTTTACCTGCATCTGAAGCAGGTCTAAGAACGTATTGGCTAAGTACTAACGTTAATCATAACTTGCCTTATAATACTAATGTAATAAGCAGCCTAAGCGAGCTATGTGCATAACAAACGGCTGCAATCAGACCTCCGGACACTGTCACCTTTTGTGTAAAAACACGCACAAATGTTGCCATAAAAAATTTTCTTGGTGAGCCGGCCGGGGGTTATATTTCAGAGTTACCCATCACCTATAGGCGTACATCATCATGCTTTATAGCGGGTCATGCAATTGTAATCGGTGGCAAGTCGAGGTTGATGTTACAAAACCACTGGGCGAATTTAACCCACGGATTTGCGATTGTAATTATTGTCAAAATAATTCTTCAGCGATTATAAGTGATCCTAATATGGTAGTTTATTTTGTTGGTGGTGAAATTACGATTTATCAAAATGGTGATCAATTAGCTAATTTCTATTGTTGCGATTGTTGTGGCGATTTATTAGCGGTTGGGTGTATTTTAAATGGTCAATTGCGTGGCGCTGTTAACCCCAATTTACTTCGTAATGCCAATCAACTTGGTAAACCAATTAAAATTCAACCACGACTATTAAGTGCCGATGAAAAACTAGAACGTTGGGGAAAGTTATGGGGTGTAATAAGTGGCGTGTAAAAAGATAACAATAACAGCCAAGCGACGCGTTCCACGCGCCTGCTGTTGGCATTACAAGTCAAAGGAGTATTTCCTATCTTATCTAGCTGGTATTTTTCAACGTTGGCTGTAGATGCACTTATATTTTATTCAAACGGTGACTCTGGTCCGGATAAAGAAGTTGTTTTTCTACCATTTGTTGAGAGAGCATTGAATCAAATTGATAGCTGGAAGGTTGAGGACTTTAAATCTCTAATGACAGAAGAAGGCTTCTCTCAACAACCTGAGCAACCGTGGGTGACTATGCTTGAGCAAACTAAAAAATTAGGCCAAATGACCTCCCATGAATTACCAGAATTAGTTAATTGGACTCACTTTAATCCATTTAATGGAAGTGATAGAGCAGAAGCAATTTATGCAAGTGTTGTTCAATATGAAAATCGTAAGCTATCTGTGAAATTAACTCTAATTCGCAAAGGTGGCGTAACAAAAGTTCATGGCATCAGGTTCGATGATGCGTAAGGAAAAAATTGTAACAAAACCTGTCAGCAGCTGTTAGGCCGCTCAAAATAAGATTAGGAGAGCATATGAATTGGATCACTGAAATACAAAATATAAACTACATAGCTGTAGCCATTGCGACAATTACAAGTTATGTCCTTGGATTTACTTGGTACCATTGGGCTGTTTTTGGTGAGGCATGGGCAAGTGCTTTAGGTATGACAAAAGAGGAAGCTGATAATACCGAAGGTCTAGGTGGTGCTTTTATCATTTCTTTAATTTCCGGACTAACAAAATCCTTATGTATCGGCCTGCTTATGGCAGCTGCAAATATATCTGGCGTTCTGAACGGCGCATTTTTTGGGGCAATAGTTGCAACCGTATTTATTTTTACATCATTAGGTTACTACAATGGTTTTGCTCGAACGTCTTCAAAACTAACATTAATAAATTCAGCACATGGCATTGTTGAGCTTACTCTAATTGGTGCAATTATTGGTATATTTTCTTAATAAGTTTAGCCAAACAAGGCGCTTAAATGAGCCGTTTAGCTAAGTGAATGAGATGAAAATTTTAAGAAGTGTTTTATATTAATCTTAGTTTTATCATTTCCAGTATACGCTTCTCAAGAAGGAATATTACCCTTAACTAAATTTGCAGTTGAATCTGAAGGTTTGGGTGGTTCAGGTCCGATAGTTATTACTGGGAGAAGCAGTGAATACCATATATCTTCTTTAGAAATAGAAGCATTTGATCGAACCTATTCTATTTCGGATAAAGTTATAAGTGACTTGGGTGGTGTTTATGTGAATGGCTTGGCAATCTCTTATGAAGCTGGCTACAAAGTAACTGGAGGAAGGTCTCTGTATTTTACCTTTGTGAAATCATCACTCCAAAAAGAAACAACAAGAGTTGCTCTAATCCTCAAAGAGAATGGGGAGTATAGAGTAAAATAATCAGCTAACAAAAATCTTAAAGCTAAACCAAATTAGAATCGATACCTAGTTTGCGAATACTCTTCAAATTTAAGAGGGCCTTCATTGCTAAAGCCTAATAGGCTATACAAGATCGAGAAGGTCGGAAGACCGAAGGCATGGACGTAGGAAGTAGAGCAATGCATCGTCCACGGATGTGACTAACTAGAATAACTCAGGAGCAGTTGTCGAGAGTAAAAGCGGGGGCCATCACGGATGATGATATGCAGGTTTGTCGGAAACAATAATCTGTAGGAAAAGTGACCTACAGGGAGGCAGGAAATGAAAATATTACATGGGTAAAATATTTTTCAACATGAAAATTTAAAGGCATCCACTATTCTATTGTTATCATCACTCAATCGCTTTTATCCCAACAAAACCACTTTGTTTTTTATTATCTTTTAATAATCGCCTTTTGTTTAACAAAAAGTATAATGATTGTCCTTAAATGCTGGTGGCGATTCATGCAAGAATGGACCTAAATACTTGGTGGCTTTCTTGTGAGTATTAAAATTAATAATAGCCTTGAATTTTATTAAGAAAAAAAGTCATTTTTATGTCAGGCACTAAAGATGCACAACACAAAACAATCACACGAGATGATATCGCTGATGTGATTATTTACAGCATACTTTTCCCGCTGCAATTATTTGCTTGGTATATCATGCTGCATTACGCCACAAATGGTGGCAAGTTTAGGGATAAAAGCCGCAATGTTTCACAGGTAAGCCCTGAAGACCCTATGTTTGTTTTTGGAGCCTTACTGTTAACGCCTTTTGTATTGATTACTTTTTACAGGGTGGTACGGCTGTTATTGCACTTTTTAGAAGTGGCTTGGTTGACTTATAGAAAATAATTTTATGCTTTAATTTTTAAAGAAAAAACCTAAACCATTAAAAGCATGAATTTAATGGCTTATTTTAATTCCAGTCCTGTAAGTAAAGTGGTGAATATTTTAGATCTAGACACAAAAAAGGATGTGTTTATTGACCGATTGATCTTTAGGCTTCATCATGGCTGGTTTTAAAAATATGGACCGGAAAATACGTCATGAAAAGGCGTCACCGGATGAAAACGTCACGTGACGTAGAATAAGCTGTTCAAGCTCAGCAAGTCGATTCAGCGTACCCTCAAATCGATATATTTTTTGTTTTTTGGAGGGACGCTGATCTAAGCGTTAAGCATGAGTTAAAACTATGAGCATCGTTAATACAAAAAATGTAGAACATTATACATGGGGAAATGGCTCGGATGGTTGGCACTTATTGAAATCAGATTCCTTAAGTGTAATTCAGGAAAGAGTTTCTCCAGGAGAAAGTGAGCAACGACATTTCCATAATGCTTCTCAGCAATTCTTTTATGTACTTTCAGGTACTGCAAGAATAGAGATAGCAGGAGAGGTCCATGAAGTTAAACCAGGGAATGGGTTGCATGTCCCAGCTAAAGAGCCGCACCAATTAATTAATAAGGGAAGTGAGGATTTAGTGTTTTTAGTGATATCTGAGCCCAAAAGTCACGGTGATCGAGTAAATGCTTAACAAGCACAAGTAATTAAGAAGTACTTCAAACAGAACAAAAACAATTGGTTAGATTCAGTTTCGCTTGATATCTTAACCAACTATTTTTGTCCGCTTAAGTGGACGTATGCTTTCATAAAATCCGGTGAGTAAAATATTTTGAACGACTTGACCATACGAGAATATCAACAAGAAGATTGGCTTGTGACTTGTAGCATTCACGATAAAGCTCGTCCAATTGAACTTCAAGGGTCATGTGATGAAAAAGCATTTGTGTCGCTAGCGGAGGATAAAAGCGATATTGAAGATTTTACCCGATCAAAAAAATATGTTGCATGCATCGATGATACTATTGTTGGATTCGTAGGCATTGAAGACACTGAAGTTACATGGCTTTATGTCGATCCCAATGCGCATGGTAAAGGTATTGGTCGTCGCTTACTTCAAGAAGGTTTAGCGAACATTCACACGAAAGCATCGACTTATGTGCTGGAGGGTAACACATGCGCCCGGCAATTATATAAAAGTGAAGGCTTCAAGGTAATCAAACAATTTAAGAGTGAAAATAATGGTTATCCGTGTATTGTACTAGAGCTATCACAATGAAAATAAATTAAGTTTTACATGGCGATAAATAGCATAACAAGTCGAATAAACTTCCCCCGATAATGTAGACACCTTTAAGTAACTTAAAAGTGTCGCAATGCCCCAGTATAATAATTCACAATTAGTAAAATTTAAAAGGAAAATTTCAGATGGTGATGTTCTGGCCAGTCCAGCAAGAACTTGATTGTATTAATGGTAGTGGCTGTATACTTGGTAAAATTAAATTTGATGCCTCTAAAGATAGATACATTTTCCACCCTGATAATGAATCAGTTGCCTTATCAAATATAGAGCAATCAAATATCGACGAGAGGTTATCAGGCCTTAATTCAGGTCAGCTTTCGATACCTTCGCAAGATGACGATTGATTCAAGAAGGACTCTAACGAGGGCAGAAAATAATTTAATAAAGAGGCTGTTCACCTAGTACATTTAAAGCTCGAAAAAGGTTGATAATTTAAGGACAGCCAGTATTGATTGCCCTGCCCTATGGAACACCCCGGCACGCCCTGTGCCGACAGATAATGCTCTATGCGTTTCTCTAGTGCCTGAACTATGCAGGCAAAAAAAATCGATTTCAAAGGTACTTACGCCTCTATTGTTATAGGTACGCTCTAGGGGAAACGGTAATTAGCATCTTGTTCAGCGACGTCTTTTACCGATAACAACCTGATAAAGGTACTCTTTTTAAAAACTAGAGAATTTTCATAAAGGCAAGGCGATAAATACTTTAGATCTAGACGCAAAAAAAGGATGTGTTTATTGAACGGTCGATTTACAGGCCTCATCATGGCTGGCTTTAAAAATATGAACTTGCACACACTTCGTGAATAGGCATCTATAGAATGAAAATGATCCTAACTCTTTTAGTAATGCTTTCTCTGCAAGCTTATGGCGAACGAATTAAGTTGCCTGATGGTTGGAGGTTGCCAACAGAGAAAGAGCTAGCAGGAGAAGAAAGAGATAACGAACGCAACTCTACAAATTCCGTTAGTCGTTACTCTCAGGCACAAGGGGACTTCAATGGTGATGGACAAGCTGATACAGCATATATTTTAATAAGTACTGAATTTAGAGGTGATGCTTTATTTCTGTATGTATCAAGTAACGATCAATATTCTTGGTTGCCTCTTGAGATAAGCAATTGGGATAAAGCCTACCCAGAAAAGAGCTATGTATATACAGCACCAAACATGGGGCTTGGCACTTTATCGCCAGATACCTTTCGACGTTATGTAAAAAACGCTTGGGTTACACCAGATGATATAACCCCTAAAGAAGCGGATTTTTCTAATCCTGCTTTAGATTACTTTCGATTTGAGAGTGCAGGATCACTCTACTTTTGGAGTAATAATGAAATGCGTTTTGTGAGATTTTGGTACAGTGATTAATGCCTTATAACAATACGCTTAAATGCGTTTCGGCCAAAAAGACTAGCTACATCAGATATGCTGATGCACGCTGCTAAGCGTTAGGTAACATGGATAATTCACAGATGATTAAAAATCTTATTGTTCTATTAATGGTAATTACAGCCTCCGGCTGTACTTCCGTTGCAAGAGTATCAAACTTTGAAAGTAGTTCATCGAAAATCGATTTTGCAGGGTTGGCGAAAACTCACGATAGTTCATCAGGTGCCATCTGGAGCTGGAAAGGTAAAAATGAATACTTTATATATGTACAGAATATGGCTATGTCACAACTTAGTTCTTTGCTAAAAAAATCTGTAGGAAGTTCTGGGTATTCAATTGTAAAATCATCGGAAGATGGTTCAGCGATAATAGCGGAAAAAGGAATTACGCTAAATGAGTGGGGATCTGTTGTAGGTGTCTACTCTTCGCTTAAAGAAGGTGAATTTCAAATTTATATTAAAGTTGAAATTACTCAGGATATTACCGGTGGTTGGGTGGAGAACAGAGCCAAACGCTTAGGAATGCATATCTGTAGTCAAACCAACTTATGCAGAATGCCAAGTAAGTAACAGTTGTTCGCCCAATAGATTGGACCTGCCTCGCTACGCTAGTGGTTATATTTAATAATATCGGAGATAGAAAATGAGTAATGATAGTTTTACAGAAGTAACTAGCGAAGGGTGGTTAAGTCGAATCGGAGGTGCACTTAAAGGGATATTATTTGGATTAATCTTATTTATTATTGCTTTTCCACTATTAATTTGGAATGAAGGCAGAGCTGTTGATCGTATAAAGGCCCTTGAAGAAGGCTCAGGCTCTGTAATTCATATCGAGTCAGCCCCTGTTATACCTGCAAACAATCAAAAGTTAGTTCATCTGACTGCTGATGTAACTACAGCTGAGATATTAGAGGACCCTATTTTTAACGTCCAAGCAAATGCCATTAAGTTAAAGCGAAATACTCAGATATTCCAATGGAAAGAAAAGGTCACAACAATAAAGGAAAAACAGCTAGGAGGAGAAGAGAAAACAATAAAAGAATACAGCTACAGTAAAGTTTGGAGCGATGATCTTATTAGCTCTAGTAATTTTAAAGACTCCCGATACCGTAACCCAGATTATATGCCTTTAAAAAAGCTAACTCTACAGGCTAAAAAAATTACATCCGGTGCCTTTGATTTTCCTGATAGTCTGACACAAAGAATGAATAATTTTAAGAGTCTTGAATTGCAGCCAAAACCTTTCCCTAATATTCAAGGAATAGAAAATATAATCTCTTACGCGGGAGGATATTTTATTGGAGATGACCCGGAAAGGCCTAGAGTTGGCGATATAAAAGTGCATTTTGAAATAGTTGAACCAGCAACCCTAAGTATTATTGCCCAGCAGACAGCTAATACCTTCCAGCCATATATCACAAATGGTGGTGGAGAAATCTTACTTCTTGAGTATGGGGTAGTGAGTCATGAGAAAATGTTTAAAAGCGCATTAGAGAGCAACTCGGTTTTGACTTGGGTAATCCGTCTAACTGGATTAATAATGATGTCTATCGGGTTAATGCTAATATTGAAGCCACTTTCCGTAATAGCAGATGTTCTTCCTATACTTGGAGACATTGTAGGGGCTGGTGCAAGTTTGATTGCTTTCCTAGTGGCCATTGTCTTAACGGCAATCACTATTGCAGTTGCTTGGATAGTCTTTAGACCCCTAATTGGAGTGGGATTGCTTCTATTGGCTGGATTAGTGCTGTGGCTAATTAAAGGAAGAGTAAAAGCGAATAAAAGCATTACTGATAGTGAAGTTACTACCTCTTAATTTAAGAAAAAATGTAGCAAGTCAAAGCACGCGGGATTGTAAATGCTGTCACTTTTTTGGAAATACTCAAAAGACCTTCAACATTCACAATCCGCTGTTTGAGACGTCAAGGCTGCATCAATGTGGTAACGATACTCTCTTACGAATTTTTTCGGACGTCATTACTGAAGCCTAATAGAATATACAAAATCGAGAAGGCCGAAAGATCGATGGCATGGATGTGACTAATTAGAATAACGCAGGAGCAGTTGCCGAGAGTGAAAACGGAGTGCCATCACGGATGATGGCATGCAGATTAGTCGGGAACAATAATCTGTAGGGGGAAGTGACCCGCATGGAGGTAGGAAATGAAAATATTGCATGGAGCAAATATTTTTCCCCACAAAAGAAAACCGTACAAGCTTTAACCCAGTAAATTAATCCCCCTTAAATTTATAACTACTCTCATACAACAAATGCAGTCCCCATCGAAAGGAAGGCTCACTCACCTAATACCCCAAAGTAAACCGCATCTCCTGATGCTTAGGCTGCTCAGCCTCATCCATCATGGCGATGGCAAAGTCTTCCATGGATACACTGGATTGCCCTTGTTCATCCAACATCAACTCATCCAACCCTAATCTAAACTGACCGGTGCGCTCGCCCGGAGCAAAATTGGCTGGAGGGCTTAGGTAAGTCCAATTTACTCCTTGGCTGTTGCGGCAAATGTTTAACTGCTCTGTGCACGCTACGGCGATGTCTCTCCAAGCTAATGGCACATACTGACGGTCATCCACCACTAGGCACCCTTGTGTATTGGGTACTTCAAGGCCGCCGGCGCCCCCCACCAATAATAAGCGCACACCTGTGTCTTTTAGGGTATCCATAAAGGTATGGGTGATTTCCAATAGCTCGTGCTCTTTACCCGGCTGTGGCCGGGTAGCGGTTATCAATAGATCTTGCTGGGCGGCTAGAGCACGAATCGATTCGGCTTGGCTGGCATCGCCAATGGCCACTTTAACGCCCGCAGGAAAGTCATAACTGGGTTTGTGGCTGCGTACTACAGCAGTGACCTCATGGCCACGTGTTACGGCTTCTTGGATTATTCTACTGCCTGCATTTCCTGCTGCGCCAAATACGGTGATTTTCATAATATGTTCCTGTGTTGAGTTGTTTGTAAGTTGTGATGCAGTGTAGGGGCAGAGAAAAAATCAAGCCTTAACCTGGGTTTAGTGAGTTGCTTTTTTTAAAAGAGAATTAATATTGCCCGTCACTAAACCTAGGTTTATTACAACGCAGTGAGCTTGTTATATATTGGCGTCATTAATTGAATATAAAACCGGAGTCATTGCCATGACAGCCACCTTAGATATGCCTGATATAGCCAACCAATACTTACAGGACTTGGGTATAGAATTTAAAAATAACGACATCGAATTTCTTAATGCTTTACAAAGTGCTCATATCGCCAAATACAGCTTTAACAGTTTGGCGGTGGTGCTGGGTAAAAGCATCTCATTAGATGTGCAGGATATTTTTCAAAAAATAGTGGTGCAACAAAAGGGCGGTTATTGCTTCGAGCATAATAAGCTTGTGCAAAATGTTTTAGAGGCGTTGGGATTTGAGGTGCGACTATTATTGGCCAGAGTGGTGTATAACCAGAATATCGATACCGCAAGAACCCACCGCATCATGATGGTGAGCCTTAATGGCAGTGATTACATTGTGGATGCGGGCTTTGGCCATTTAGGGGCGCGCCTTCCTGTAAATATGGAATTAGGGTTAGATCAAGACCAAGGGGATGCTCGCTACCGAATTATTAAAAATTCCCAGCAAGAATACTGCTACCAAATTTTTAAAGACGATGATTTCTTCACCCTTTATACCTTTAATTCCGAGCGCTATTCCGAAGCCGATTGCACATTGGGGCATTTTTATTCTCATCGATCTCCTGATGCAGCCTTTGTAAATAATTTGGTGATCAGTAGAAAAAAATACAACGATATTCAATCACTTCGTAATGGTGAGTTACACCAAATTAGCGATGGTGAAACTCATACTACGCTAATAAAAAGTGCTTCCCAGCTGCATGAGGTATTACTTAGCACCTACGAATTAGAGGTGGATACGGCGGTATCCGAGTTTTTATTCTCTAAGTTTGTATCTCAGTAGACGCTCAATAGACACTCAATAAAAAACACCGGAAGCTACTTTTGTGAAACAAACTATTTTTCAAAATGCCACCTTGCTTTTATGGGTAAGTCTCATGGCTTCCTCATTTGTGGTGTCTCAATATTTGTTACCTTTTACCAGTCCGCTGGTGGGTACGGCACTGCGTTTTATTTTAGGCTGCTTATTAATGCTGCCTTTTGTTGTATACCGCTGGCAGTTTTTTGGAGTAAGGGTATTTTTACAATACGCGCTGATTAGTTTTTTTCTTGTATTATTTTTTGTGGGCTTGTTTACCGCGTTGCAAACCACAAGCCCTTTAAATACTTCGGTGGTTTATACCTTGGTGCCGGTGATCAGTGTGTTGTTTACCTTTATAGGATTAAAAATAGCCACACCTAAGCATCAATTGTTGGGCTTTGTATTAGGCATAGTGGGGGCTATTTGGATGCTGTTGGCTTTGCATCCTGCCTCTTCAAATCTTGCTAATATTAATCGTGGCGATGCCATATTTTTATTAGCGTGCTGCAGTTTGTCTATGCATGTGACTTTAGTGAAAAAGTGGGGGTCACAAATTCCTGCTGTGTTGGGGTCTTTTTATATTATGTTATGCGGCAGCATTTTATTGTTGCCAGCATTGTTAATCTCTTCTCCTTTGGCCAATACCGATTGGCAAAATATTCAGTTTTGGAAAGTGCTTTTGTACTTAACTGTGTTTACGACTATGGGCACCTTTTTCTTACAGCAGTATTTAGTCAAATCCGTGGGGCCTAACCGCCTATTGGCTTTTACTTACTTAATTCCTATATTGGTGGCCGTGCCACATCTTTATGGCTTGCTGATTGAAGGCGCGGACCTTAGTATTATCTGGTTGGCCATGCCGGGGGTGATGATGACACTTTTGGCATTGTATTTAATTTCAAAACAATCAAGGTTTGTGACTTAGGCCTATGATTTGAGCCATGTGATTTAGGCCTCTTGAATTAGGCCCCTTGAATTAGGTGAAGGTGTGAATATACAAGCACAGCAGGAAAATTTTGTAAGCTTCTTTAGTGGGCCGGATGGAAATCTAGAGATTGAAGACTTTAAAAAATACGGTTTAAAGGGGGAGCTTAAGCATTATAAAGAGGGGGAGCTGCTTATCAGTCAGGGTAAGATGGCTCCTAAGCTATTTTTTTTAGTAAAAGGCTTTGTGCGTTTTATGAGCGTCTCGGTTGAGGGTAAGGAGTTCACCCAGTCTTTTGCCAGTGCCCCGAGTATCGCAGGCTCCACCCGAGCCATGACCCGTAAAAAACCCTCGTTATTTAGCATAGAATCCCTAAGCGATGTATTGTGCATAGAGTTTAATTGGGATGAATTTCTTGGGGTGATGGAAAACCAGCCTGGTTTTTTAAAGGCTTATAATCGTTTATTAGAAAATTTATTTATTAAAAAGGAAGAGCGTGAATATGCTTTTGTGCAACAAAGCGCTGAGCAACGTTATTTGCAGTTCTTAGAAGATAACGCTCAACTAAAAGACAACATCTCTTTAAAAATGATCGCCTCACACATTGGCATCACACCCATAGCATTAAGCCGAATCCGAAAAAAATTAAAATAGTTTTAAGTTAAGCTGCCAAAATATTGCCGCCCCACTTCATATGGAGGGCGGCAACTTTTTAGCTTACATCCTTAAGATTGATTTGTTTACCAAGATCCCCGTTACCGCTTAAATGAGATACCTGACCATCTAACATAGAACTAAATAGTACCGGTTTAATTTTATCGGCTCGCTCTTGGTTAAATACTGGCAGTTTACTCATGGCATGCTCGGTTAGGGCCAATATGGTTAATGATGGATTCACACCCATGTTGCCAGGAATGATCGAGCCATCCAGTACACGTAAATTTTTATAGCCAAATACTTCACCGCTTTGATCAATCACACCATTAGATGCATCACTGCCCATGGCTACACCGCTCATGATATGCGCTGTAATAGGGGTGTCGGCGACAATTTCCCCTAATATATTGGTGGCATCACCTTTGGACTTTTTCTCAAATAAACGCGCGACTTTTTGGGCTATTGGAAAAAATGCAGTTAACGGGCTATCACCGTCTTTTTGTACTGCTTCCCAGTTATTTATAAACCCTTTGTACCAACGGCGTTTATATTGAAAATGCACAAACGCTTCTTTTTTCTGCATGACCAATAACCAAATAGTATTTTTAGCCGAACTAAAAGGAAACATACCGCGCACTGCTTTGTACGGATTTTTAAGTATGTTAACGATTAGCTGTAAAGGTCTAGGTAAAGCCGTGTCGCCATCGGTTAACGGCATTAACACCATGCCCATATTGGCTAAGTCGGAACCCTTTGAATAGCGTACCACTTCAATATTGGTTTCATCATCGGGAGAAAAAATAGTGGAGATACCAGGGCCGTCCCAAGTTTCAATTCTTTTGCCGTTTTTGTCTTTTAATCGAGTGCTTACCGGAATTAATGTTTCTGAGTTGGTGCGTATTTGAGCGCCTAGACGATCTGAAATATTAGGTAAGGTTTTGAGCTTCATTTTTTGTTTTAGTAGTAATGGCACGGTCCCCATTACGCCTGCCGACAACACTAGGCCACGGCTTTTAATTTTGTACCAGCGTGGGCGAAAATAGTTAGACATGTCTTTAACGGTTATCTCATAGCCGTCATCACCGGTGCCCGCACCTAATGCCTCAATGCGGGTGACTTTGCTTTCGGCGCGAATTTCTACACCATTACGCTCGGCAAAATACAGGTAGTTTTTAACCAGGGTATTTTTTGCATTGTTACGACAACCAATCATGCAGCCGCCGCAATAGTTGCAGCTATTGCGATCTGGGCCATCCCCATTGAAGTAAGGATCGCCGCGATCTTTACCTTGAGTGTTAATGTCGATCTTCTCGCCTTTTTCTGGAAACAGAATACCGGTGTTCACCGTGTCATAGGTGCCTTCTTTACCCATGTCTTGTGCCACTTCTTTAAGAATATGGTCGGCGGTGCTTTCGTAGGTATTCTTGGCCACTCCAATCATGCGCAGCGCTAATCCATAAAATGGTAAGAGGTCTTCTTTCCAATTTTTATTACTGGCCTGCCAAGCATCCGAGCTGAATACCTCGTCAGAAGGGACAAGGTGAACGTTTCCATACACCAATGAACCGCCGCCTACGCCAGCCCCATGTAAGCCAATGAATTTTTTAGTTAGTGCCACTTGAAACAAGCCACGACAGCCAATAAAAGGCAGCCACACATAACGTTTAAGGTTCCAATTAGTTTTGGGCAACTCTTCGTCACTCCAGCGCTTACCTTTTTCCAAAACCAATACTCGATGGCCTTTCTCGCTTAAGCGTAATGCGCTGGCCGAGCCCCCAAAGCCAGAGCCCACAATCACTTGGTCGTAATCAAATTGGTTATCAGACATTTCTTATCCTTCTTATTATTGTGGGGGCCAAGACGCGGCAGCTTATAAATGGAATAGTGTAAAAATTGTAGGGTGCACGGTAGGGTAAGGCTTCATCATAGTATGCCAATGACTAGTCTTTGGGTGCCAAATTGCCTACTATGGGCGATGATTCAGTTCAATCATCCAGTCTTGGGTGAGTAATTTTTAATGAATAAGGCTTATCCATGAGATCCTCGCAGGACATGTCAGCCACCTGGGTGCGTTTAATGGTGTATGCCTTTGAAGCCGCAAACCTTAATCCTGCTGAATTGTTTGAATCGGTGGGCTTGGATATCACGGCTCTTAACGATAGCCGCATGGGTTTTAAGCAAGATGATTTAAGCCGACTATGGCGAGAGGCCAGTCGAGTATCGGGTAATCCTGCCATAGGTTTGCTGATGTCCGGCAGCCCTGTGGTGAGCGTATTTAATACCTTTAGTTACGGTATTTTGGCCAGTGAAAATATTGAGTCGGCCTTAGCAAGGCTTATTCGTTATCAGCGTATTATTGGTGAAGCCATGGATGCCAGTTTAAGCCAAGAGCCAAGAGGCCATCGGCTAAATTTTCATGTGAAAGGGCATCTTCAGCCACTGGCTTATGAAGGGTTTGATGGCGCGTTGGCCATTATGATGACGACCATCAGTTGGGCGGCACAGATGGAAGTTAAGCCGCTTGAGATTTGCTTTTGGCAACCGGAACCTTTGGATATAAGCCCTTACGAAGAGCAGTTTCGTTGCCCATTAAAGTTCAACCAATCCCATACCTCAGTATTATTTAGCCCAGATGATTACCTACGTGCCTCTCCCATTGGTAATAAAACCATATCGCTCATGCATGATGGTGAATTGGATCAATCTATTAAAGATTTAGATGAAACCAGTTTGAGTGACAAAGTTATTAAGCTGTTTGCCAGCTCCTTGGCTAATCAAGAGCCTCATATTGAGGATATTGCGTCCCAGTTAAATATGAGCAAGCGTACTTTTCAACGGCGTTTAAAAGAGGAGGGTTGGACGTTTGTGGCACTGATTGATCACACTCGCAAAACCATGGCCATGGACTATGTATTGCAATCCAAGTATTCACTTCAACAGATTAGTCATTTATTGGGGTTCACCGAGCACAGCAACTTTTATCGCGCTTTTAAACGCTGGTATGGCTTAACGCCTAGGCAGTATCGGGATAAAGAGCAGAGCTAACTAGGTGGAATGAATCTAAAAGCAGTGTGTGCTGCATACCCTAAAATATTGCTCCGTCGGCTCTGGCATCCTGCTTCGCTCTATCAACTAGATCCATGAGTTGTGCAATTTTGGGATACAGCCCTTTCATGGGAATGACTAAAATATGGCTTCCTGCAATTTTAGGATACCGACCCATCCATGGGCATAAAAAAAGGCAAACCCATGGGTTTGCCTTTTTATTATCCCACGCTGTTTAAGACTAAACGGTATGGGATGAGTCGTTTCTAATTAAAGAACAACGATGTCTTCAGCTTGAGGACCTTTTTGACCTTGAGTAACAGTAAACTGTACTTTTTGGCCTTCAGTTAGAGTTTTAAAACCAGTACCAGTGATAGCACGGAAGTGAGCGAAAACGTCAGGGCCGTTTTCCTGTTCGATGAAACCAAAACCTTTAGCTTCGTTGAACCACTTAACTGTGCCAGTAGTAGTAGACATATTGTTTTCCTAATAAATCAAAGTAATTAAAGCCTAATAAGGCCATTTAACGCTGGAAGTTTTGCTATTAATTATGATTTACAGGCCGAAGACAAAAGTAGACAACGAAATGTGCATAAATTTTAGGCGTACTTTCAAGCTGATAAAAGTATATGCGGCTTTAGATAGTTGTCAACGTGCTGAGCCCGAATTCCTCATTTAGGATGAAATAGTTTGATCTAAAAGGGGATTTGATTATTTAAATGGGAAATTAACACGAAATGGCTATTAACAAATGCTTGTGAATTTATTATGACAATTAGCAAAAACATTATTTTTTTACTACTTGGTCAGAAAATTAAGCAGAATTAACAACAGGCTGCCTCTATAAAAGAAAGAGCTTTAAAAGAAGCGGTAATTCAGCCCACTTTGTAAAGCGCGAGCTGAATATTTACAACCAATCATGTTTAGGCAGTGGTGACGTATTTCAAAATCTCAACGACTTGCGCTGGGGTTTGTGCCCAACCCATGGCGGCGCCGTCTACTTCTTTTAGCGGGTGGATAATGCTTTCATCGTGCAGTGTGATGTAGGGCTTGCCTAAAGCCGCACAGAACCCAGCATCAAAGGCGGCATTCCATTGCTTGTATTTATCACCAAAGCGCACCACGGCAATATCACATTTTTCGATCAAATTTTTGGTGCGAATAGAATTAACTTTTGAAGATTTATGATCGCGCCAAAAGCCTGTTTCTTCATTTCCAATCACGTCACCCGCCGCATCGCTGCTTTCATGATCGGTCACTGCCGATACAAAGGTGATGGGCAGGTTATGGGTTTTGGCGCCATCTTCTAGTTGTTGACGCCAATCAGTGTGTATTTCACCTGATAAATATACGGTCCAGTTAGTCATAACTTCTCTCTTAATCAGTGGGTATAAGCAATTGTAGGTTACAAGCCAGCTTGGCTTTCGCGCATTAAGCGCAGGTAATCTTCTTTTTTGGGCTCATGGGGGGAGGTTTCAATAAGCTCAATTTTATTAACCAGAAAGGTTTTCACCCCTTGCAGTTCTTTCATTTTTTTATCGATGTCCGCCATGCGTTCCTTAAGAATGAGGACTTGCTCGGTTTGCGAAATGCCACCCGAATAATAGTCTTCAATCTGTTGGGATATTTCCCCTAAAGTAAAGCCCATGTATTTGGCCATACGAATGGTAACTAGGCGTTCAATATTTTCATCGCTGAATTCTTTATAAACTCGGCTGCCCGCTTGGCGGTCATTGCTGATTAATAAGCCCAGTTCATCGTAATGACGAATGGTGTCTTTGGTGGTTTGTGTGGCCTTGGCCAGTTCGCCTATGAGCATTTATATTCTCTAATGTGAGCGCAAAGCACTACTGGCTATTGACTGTGGGGTATACCCTATAGAGTAAAGTATCTATATTGACGGTGTAAATAGCCGCAGGTTTCACATAGTAGAATTTGGTTTACGCCTTTGGCCAACTAAAATAAACAATGAATGGCAATTTAAAGCGCAAAAGACATAACGCGTTAACAATTACGAATATTCAATAACACGCCACAATAATAATGATAACGGCGATGAGACGAGGGTGAAATGATTACATTTGAACTAAATGGCGAAGCCGTACAGGCAGACGTCAGCGGCGATACGCCCTTGTTATGGGTCATCCGTGACCACTTTAAGCTCAAAGGCAGTAAATTTGGTTGTGGCATGGGCTTATGTGGTGCTTGCAGCATGATGGTAGATGGCGTTTCCACGCGCACCTGTGTATTGCCTGTGGTGGCTGTGGCCAATAGAAAAATCACCACCATTGAAGGGGTGGGTAATCCACAAATGTTATCCACATTGCAACAAGCTTGGGTGGATGCCAGCGTGCCGCAATGTGGTTATTGTCAGTCCGGCCAATTAATCAGCGCCACCGCATTATTAAAAAGTAACCCAAATCCCAGCAGCGAAGAAATTGACCAAGCCATGAGCGGTAACATTTGCCGCTGTGGAACTTACCCTCGTATTAAAAAAGCCATTCAAAGCGCAGCGTCTAAAGCAGTATTAACTGGGCAATCTACCCAAGATGGCGGTGTTAATATTTTTGAGCCAGGCGCTCAAGCTAAGGAGGGTATGGCATGAGTCAGCAGACCGATCCATTAATAAGTTCGCGCCGATCATTTTTAAAAAATACCGCCATGTTAGGGGGCGGTTTATTGATTGGCTTACCTTTATCGGCTTGTGCCACTGCAGGGTTTCCAAAAGCAGGGGACAAAGATTTTCAACCCGATGCGTTTTTACAAATCACTCCTGATAACCAAGTGCATTTTTATATGCCGCGCAGTGAGATGGGGCAGGGTACCTATACAGGCTTAACGACCTTAATCGCTGAAGAGCTAGATGTGGAGCCCAGTGCCATTCACGTTCATCACGTGGGGCCATTAAGCGATTATGAAAACCCAGAAATTGGTTTTCAGGCCACCGGTGGCAGCACCAGTATGCGGGTGAGCTTTAAACCATTACGACAAGCCGCGGCTAATGCCCGAGCCGCTATCTTAGACGCCGCCGCACAGCAGTTAAACTTGCCTAAAGCACAGTTAACCACTCAAAACTCGCAAGTTCTCGCGAAAGGTAAAGCCTTCAATTATGGCGAATTTGTGGAAGTGGCCGCGCAATTAGGTGTACCTGATGAAACTCCGTTAAAGCGTTCCAACGAATTTAAATACATGGGCAAAGACATGCCCCGTTTAGATGGCGTGGCGAAAAGTACCGGTACCGCACAGTTTGGTATAGACGTGGATTTTCCGGGCTTACATCGTGCTGTTCTAGTGCGCAGCCCAGTGGCGGGTGGTTCGGTAAAAACGGTAGATGACAGCGCAGCGTTGGCCATGGCGGGCGTTAAAAAAGTGGTGACCATTTATAATGGTGTGGCGGTGGTGGCGACTAGCTACTGGCAAGCCAAACAAGCGGCACTGGCGTTAAACATAGAGTGGAATGAACCTGAAAAATTGGCCAGTTTCTCTTCCGATACCGGAAAAAAATGGTTTGCAGATGCCCTTAATAGCGGAGACTTTGAAGAAGCGTTTGAACTAGGTGACGGCAAAGATGGCCTAGAAAAAGCCAGCAAGGTTTACAGCGCAGAATACTGGGCGCCGTATCTTGCTCATAGCACCATGGAGCCCATGAATTGCGTAGTGAAAATTGAAGAAGGTCATTGCGATATTTGGGTAGGGTGCCAAACACCCGATGTGGCTCGTGGTTTAGCTGCACGCATTTGTGATTTATCCATTGATGAAGTGACCTTGCACTCGACCTTTTTAGGAGGGGGCTTTGGACGTCGTTTTAACTCTGACTTTGTAGCCGAAGCCACTGAAATAGCAAAAGCCAGCGGCTTGGCCATTCAGTTAGTTTGGAGCCGTGAAGACGACACCCGTCATGATTTTTATCGCCCAGCATCATTGGCCCGTTTTAACGTGGGTGTGGATAAAAACGGCATGATTGAAAGTTGGACTGCCCAGCGCGCTGGCCCCAACATCATGCCTTACACCTTAGATGAGGTAGTGGATGGTAAAGCTCCGGGCTTCATGCCCAATGGCTTGGTGGATTGGTTAAGTAAACGCGGTTACGGATTATTTAATGGCTTAACGGTAGATCACTCTAGCGTAGAGGGCTTATATGAAGACTATGACGCCGTTAATAAAGACGTTCAGCATGTGACAGTAGACCCAGGCTTGCCTGTGGGGTTTTGGCGCTCAGTGGGTCATTCATTTAGTGGCTTCTTTAAAGAAGGCATGATGGATGAAGTGGCGCATGGTCAAAAGCAAGACAGTGTGGCGTACCGTTTGGCCCATACCAAAAACAATCCTAAATTAAACGGCGTGATTAAGCTGGCGGCTGAAAAGAGTCTGTGGGGCAAGCCATTATCTAAGGGACATTTCCATGGGGTGGCGTGTCATAATTCATTTGAGTCCAGTGTTGCGCAAGTGGCTGAAGTGTCGGTTGTGAATAATGAAATCAAAATTCACAAAATAACCTGTGCTGTGGATTGCGGATTCGTAGTAAACCCTGACATAGTAAAAGCACAAATGGAAAGTGGAATTATTTTTGCGTTAAGTGCTGCCCTTCATGGTGAAATAACTTTGAAAGATGGTAAAGTTCAGCAAAGTAATTTTCACGATTATCCCGTGTTGCGCATGGCGCAATCCCCTGAAATTGATGTACACATCGTAGCAAGTGACAAAGACCCAAGTGGTGTCGGTGAGCCAGGTGTACCACCTGTGGCTGCCGCGGTAGCAAATGCTGTTTTTGCCGCAACCGGCAAACGCTTACGCAGTTTGCCTTTGTCATTAAGTTAACGATATAGGAAAGAAGAAATGCAAAACTCACAGCTAGAAGTATTACTAGGCTGTTTGGAGTGTTTGAAACAGGGTCAGAGCATGACCCTAGTTTCAGTGGCCAAGACTTGGGGAACCTCCCCTCGACCAGTGGGTGCTTTATTGGCGGTGAGCAGTGAAGGGCGTTTCTTTGGTTCGGTATCTGGTGGCTGCGTAGAAGAGGATTTAATTGAGCAATTAAAATCAACCCCAGCGCTTAACCCACACATTTTAATTTATGGTGAAACCCAAGAGCAACGTCACCGCTTTGGTTTACCTTGTGGTGGTGCGCTGGAGCTAGTAGTTGAACCCTTCAATGATGTGGCCGAAGTGCAAAAGCTCATTCAAGCCATTGAGCAAAGGCACAGTTTGTATCGCAGCGTTTCCTTAACTCATGGTGATATTTCTCATCGATCGTTGCAGGCCGAACATAATCCTAACTTAGCAGATAACGTGTGGAGCAATGTGTTTGGGCCGTTATGGCAAATGATCATTGTGGGCGCTGGTGAGACTGGACGCTACTTAGCCGAAATGGCACAAGCCTTGGGGTATCAAGTATTGGTAAGTGACCCAAGGCCTGAATACCGCAAAAACTGGCCCATGAAAAATATCGAATTACAGCCCGGTTTCCCTGATGACGTCTTAGACAGTTTGGCCATTGATCATCGTAGTGTCATTGTTACCGTGGCCCATGATCCAAAAGTGGATGACATGGCACTGTTATCAGCGCTTAAAAGCTCGGCTTTTTACGTGGGCTCGTTAGGCTCAAAAGTGAATAATAAAAATCGCCGCGAACGATTAATGGAGCACTTTGGCTTTAGCCAGCAAGAGGTGAATCGTTTGCAAGGGCCGGTGGGTTTGCCCATTGGTAGTAAAACTCCGCCAGAAATTGCCTTGGCTATATTGGCTGAAGTGACCGCGCTGCGAAATGGCATTGATATTAAATCGCAGTTAAACCAAGTGCCTCGTGACCAAGAAGAAACAGCGTGATTGTGGGGGTAATATTAGCGGCTGGTTTGGGTAGTCGTTTTGGTGGCGACAAGTTATTGCACCCACTGCCTAATCAAAAAAGCGCACTCAATAATGCCCAGGCCGATACGCAAACCCATTTGGCTATGGGTTTGCAGTCAGCGTTAAATCTTGCCCCATACGTAGATGAAGTAGTGTGTGTGGTGCGCCCTGAAGATAAAGTGCTAACTGAGTTATTTACTCAACACGGTTTTAAAGCGTGTGTAAGTGAGGATTACCAAAAAGGCTTAAGCGCAAGCTTTATGGCAGGCGTAAAGGCAAGTGATCAAGCCAGCATGTGGTGGATAGCGTTAGGGGATATGCCTTTTATTCAAGAAACGAGCTATCACGCCATTCAGCAGCAAGCCTTACTACAAGCACAAAAGCCTGAGAGTGATCAGAAAATAGTAAGGCCTTATTCAATAACAGCTGCATCACCCAAGCCTGGCCATCCAGTGGTATTTCCCAAACGTTTAAAAGCACAACTATTAAACTTAAAAGGCGATGAAGGGGCGAAGGCAATTTTAAAGAGTGAACGGGATGAAGTGCAGCAAGTATTACTGAAGGATAAAGGCATCCATTTAGATATTGATGAGCTGTCTGATTTAAAAGACCTGTGTTCCCACAGGCCTGTTAACTAGTTCTTTTAACGATGCTTTTACATGTTCGGTAAAGACTTTTGATAGCCCTTTAACTCTGACATACGTGCAAACCAAGCTTGTATGTGGGCATGGTTAGGAATCGCTTTTGCTAAGCCTAAATGAAATATATTTGAAGCCAATGCCAAATCGGCGATAGTGGGTTTGCTGCCAGTGATAAATTCTTTACCAGTTAGTGCGTTATCTAAAATTTGGCTAATCTCTTCAAGGCTTTTAAAGCCGCGCTCAATGGCTTTTTTATCGCCTTTTTCGCCTAAAAATACACTGTTAAAAACGATATCCACTACCGCTGGTGACATTCGACATTGTGTCCAATCTAGCCATTGCTCTACCTGAGCACGCTGAGCCAATTCGCTAGGATACCAATCATTAAGTTCATGCTTAGTACACAGGTATCTTAAAATAGCGTGAGATTCGTGCAGGGTAATATCACCGTCTATTAGCGTAGGCACTTGATGATTGGGGTTAATGGCCAAAAACGCCTCACTGAGGTATTCACCTTTCATCATATCCACAGGCTTGGCCACATAGGGAATCCCCACTTCTTCCAATAGGGAGACTACGCGGCGACTATGCTGAGAAATGGGCGAGAAATATAATTCAGTCATGATGCTTCCGTTTATTCGTACATGATTAAGTGTGAATGCAGCATAGCAGCCCCTACTGACATGGTGTGTCAGTAGTGAAGGACTTTAGAGGGGGTTACTGGGGTTATCCCATAGCTCCGTGATTCTAAGGGAAGCTCCTTTTGAATAGATTTTAACGCTCTATGGTCTAGGCTGAAACCATGGGGTTATTCGTTCATGTCATTGAATCCAAGCGTGCCAAAGCCCTTTATTTACTGGGCTGGTGGCTTGATATTAGGATCTACATGGCAGCAAAATGTGAGGTGTTTGTAAGGTATTTGGCCATATTCATGGTGTTCAGAGAGGGCTCATGAATAGCTGGCATACCTTACTTGCAGAGCAGCTTAAAAAACATGGCATAGATAACAAGGACATTACAGTACCTTTACTGTCCTTGTTAGAGGATATCTCGTGTGCCTATGAAAAGGGTGATATTGATAAAAGCCACCTTGAGCAATCCTTAGAAAAAATCACCCTTGAGCTAGGTGAAAACAAACATAATTTGCAAGCCCAAATTGAACAAGCTCATGCCAGTTCCGATAAACTCAAAGAATCAGTAGAGCTGTTACAAGCTACCCTAGATGCCAGTAAAGAAGGCGTGGTGGTGATTGACGAAAAGGCTCAAGTGGAAGTTTGTAATGATGCCATTTTGGAAATTTTTTCAGTTTCTAAACAAGAATTATTCGATTTAGTGAAGGAGAATTTTCTTAAAAAAATAAAAAAACATGTGGAAAATTATGATGAAGTAAAAGAAGAAATGAGTTTCCTTTTTAATAACCAAGGGGCTTATGCGCAGTTCACCTTGAAATTATCGAATAAAAAAATCCTTGAGTGCTTTTCGCTGCCCAGAATAATAAATAACGAGACCGTTGGTCGAGTCTGGAATATTCGCGATGTAACAGAGTTAAAACGTTCAGAAAGAGAGTCCCGCTATAACGCTTATCATGATCGTCTAACGGGGTTGCCAAATGACACGCAATTTAAGGAGCGTCTTGAGCAAACATTAAAGGCCAATAAAGACTCAACACAAAAAATCGCAGTGTTATTTTTAGGACTAGATGGCTTTAAAATTGTCAATGACAGTTTAGGGCGTGAAGCGGGTGATGAGCTATTAAAACAGGTGAGTCGGCGCTTGGTGGGGATTTTACGTAATGAAGATATCTTGTGTCGCCATGCAGGTGACGAATTTGTATTAATGCTAAACGGCGTTAACAAAATAAAGGTGGCTAGCCAGTCTGCTGAGAGAATTATTAATGTATTTGAAGAACCCTTTAATATCCATGACCAAGAAATATCTATTACCGCCAGTATCGGCATTGCATTAACGCCCAACGATGGCGATAACCACGCACAGCTAACGCGAAATTCTGATATCGCCATGTATCACGCCAAAAGTCGAGGTCGTAATAACTATCAATTTTTCTCTGAAGGCTTAGAGCGTTTATCAAGCCACCGCTTAAAAATAAAAAACGATTTAAAATACGCACTTGAAAATAAAGAATTTTATTTAATGTATCAGCCTAAGGTGTCCCTTAAAAATGGCAACATTATAGGTGTAGAAGCGCTTATTCGCTGGAAAAAAGAAGGCCAGCATATCCCCCCTATGGAGTTTATCCCCATCGCTGAAGAATATGGTCTTATCATTCCCATAAGTACCTGGGTGATTGATACCGCCTGTCAACAAATAGCCAAGTGGAACCAAGCAGGCTTTAAAGACATGAAAGTGGCGGTTAACTTATCAACCCGCGACTTAGAATCAGAAGATATGCTAAGCATTATTAAGGGCTCAGTGGAAAGATCTGGTATTAGTAGTCGAAATTTGGAAATAGAAATTACAGAAACAGCTATCATGGGGGATATAAACGCCGCCATAGAAGTTTTGCAAAGCATGAAAGACTATGGAATTAGTGTCGCAATAGATGATTTTGGTACCGGATATTCTTCGCTAAATTACTTAAAACGCTTACCCATAAGTTTAGTGAAAATTGATAAGAGCTTCATTGATGGTTTAAGCAGCTCGAAAATTGATTACGCTATGGTATTTTCAATTATCAGCTTGGCGCATATTTTAGGAGATGAGGTAGTTGCTGAAGGAGTGGAAGATTTAGAAACCATTACTGCTTTAAAAGCCATGTCGTGTGATTACATTCAAGGCTATTATTACAGCCGACCCGTGAGCCCAGAAGAAATCACCCTTATGCTGAAAAACGACATACGCCTTGTTATCGACTAGTCACAAGGCGTATGTTCTTTATTTTACAGTCGGTTAAGCCAAGTGTAAAAATTACGCTCGATCTTCTTTTAAGAACGATGACATACTGGCGGCAATTAAAATACCACTTATAAAGCCCCAAGCATGACCCGCCCACGAGACATATGGCAATACCACAAATAATGAAGCCAAAGCCCCGCCGTATAAGGCAAACGAAATAATGGCCACCAGCCAACTTTTAAAGCTGGGATTAAAATAAGCGTTAGCAAACAGAAAACCAATTAAGCCATAGACCAACCCAGAAGCACCCACCACAACGCCTGCCGTAGAGAAAATCCAAGTACCCAAGCCAGAACCAAGCACACTTAATACCATTACCAAGATTAAACGTGATGAACCAATGGAAAGCTTTAGTAACCAAGAAATAACAATCAGCGGCAAAGTGTTAGAGATAATATGAATTAAACTGCCGTGTAAAAATGGTGACAGAGCAATACCGGTTAAACCGCTGAGGGTTCTGGGTTGAATACCAAAATGATTAAAACTGGTATTAACCAGCAGCATATCCACTATGAAAACCAGCCACATAATGGCCACAATCCAGAGGGCTTCTTGGGGAATTAGGCGTTTAATCATTTTTAACCTGCTTCAGAATGTCGCTCATGGCGTTTTCTTGAACATCTAATACATCAATGATGGCCACCAATAAATCAGCAGAGAACATGCCTTTACTGACCTTGCTGCGCAGGTTATCTGTGGTGAGGTGAATGCCACGGCCTTCAAGCTCAATCACTAGGTCATCGTACTTTTTACCGGTTAACACCATGGCTGAACGAATGTAACGTGTGATGGCTGTCTTATAAGGGGCAAAAGCAATCTTGTTATTTAAGCTCTGCGTTTGTTCCATTTTATGACCTAAATGCTATTAATGTGGCTAATGCTACACATATAGAGGGTTATGAGCAATAAAATCTTTTTATTAAAAGCATTGACTCTTCTTTTTAAAGTGTTACATTTGTTGCCTATGTTACACAATGATCAAGATGAAGCAACAAAGGACATTTCTTATGACTCGGGGTATTGATTCTCTGAAGCTGCTGGTAGAGAGCCAGCAAGATTGGGTTGTTGAAACAGAGGGGGATTGTTTAAGCCTTTCTAACGACGAAGGTATTGATGCATTTGCCTATGTGGGCGATCAGCAAATTATTATTGAGTCGGCTCTTTTTGCCGCCGACAGCGTAGCTGATAAAGCCGCTTTAAATGATTTAATTTTGCGTACACATCAATTGCTTTCTTTAACGGCCATTAGTATTAAACAAATTGATGGACAAGATTATTACATCGCATTTGGCGCTTTGTCGTCAGATAGCAAAGACAGCGTCATTA
>OJBI01000060.1_pt1 | contig 33328 bp, 23 predicted proteins | sample 1590541 | NCBI WGS metagenome assembly OJBI01 (sample SAMN05416871, study PRJEB24817) | seawater metagenome | isolation source: Sea water | place: Canada:Atlantic | collected 2013-11 | reverse complement strand
ACCAACACCCAAAAGTCGCTGGTTCACTTTTAATACACTACAGGGCTCCCGCAACCAGTTTTAACTCTTTTTATTAAGAGTATTTAAAGCCTAGTTTTTAACGAAACTAGGTTTTTTTATGCCTATCCATTTCTGACCAACACCCAAAAGTCGCTGGTTCACTTTTAATACACTACAGGGCTCCCGCAACCAGTTTAAGCTCTTTTTATTAAGAGTATTGAAAGCCTAGTTTTTAACGAAACTAGGCTTTTAAATGCCTAGAAAAAACCAAACTCCTCCCCCACAAAAACTATTTTGAATGAAGCTTAAGGTCATCTTTAACTGTGCCATTTAATACACAAAAAACCTCAAAAATAAGGTAAGCCTCCACTACCAGCTAAACCGTAATACTAGGCCCTACCCATATGAAAGCCGCCAAACCATGAGTAATTGAGTAAAAAACACACCCAAATAAGCTTAAACATTTAACCCATCACACCTAAAAAAGAGTCAATAATCTCGGCACCATCCTTGCTTTCATTTATACAACTTACCCATAAAGCATGAGATTTCGACACTGGCCACAATTGACATATCGGAACTAACAACTGCAACCAACTGATCAATAAACGCACAATGACAATGCTAAATGAAAAATAATTACAAAAAAAATAAAATAAAATTTTGCGTCAAAATACGCCACACGAATTTGAAATGTGTCAGTTAAATGACAGAAACACAGTACTTAACTGTAAGCCCCATGAAATGGCGCTTTTACTACCAAATACTGTGACAAAAACTGTCATATCTAGACATTTAGAGACGAGTTTTGGCAATCATTCTCAAACCTAAAAAAGCCAATAAAATCAGTCACTAAAAATTAGAATCTATGCACTAGTGTGAGGCAGGTCACATTATTGACTCCTATAGCAATGACTCATAACATGGCGCTAAATGAATAGTAATACGTTATAAAAAAGCGAAAAACATTTGATAAAAACAGTACAAAAGTACTATCCAAATCTACCCCTTAGCAGTCTGAATTTATGGGTCGCTAAAGGGCTAATGCTGTTGAGCATTTTGGGTGGCCTTCTTCAATCAACAACAGTAAGCGCTGGCACCACCGTATCTCTTAGTAGGAGCTATGCGGGAAATATGTCATACACACTGGCGGGCGCTTCATTTCGCAATAGTGAAAGCAGCACTTGTTCGGTTGACAGCAGTGCAACTGGCACACTCAGTGGATTACCTTTAACGGCCACTGTCGTGGCGGCCTACGTGTACTGGGCAGGATCTTACGACGACATTCAAAATGTTAATAATGCCAATATCTACATGGATTCGACATTATTGACGATTCAACAGCAATACACTGAAGATTTTTTCTTTAATGGCACAACCTTAAATTTTTACAGCGGCAAAGCAGACATTACCTCACTGGTTCAATCCAAAGGAAATGCCTCATACACCATGACAGGGTTACATATAGAAACTGATCCACACTGTACAAGCTCTGTGGTACTGGGTGGTTGGGCTATGGTTGTGGTCTATGAGGATGACTCAGAACCCACGCGAGTGGTCAATTTATATGAAGGCTTCCAACAATTTAGAGGCAGTGCATTTAGCATTGCCGCTGACAATTTTGAAATATCCTCTACCCCCTCAGGAAAACATGCTCATATAACTTGGGAAGGCGATGTCGCTAACTCAACTTCTTCAGGGGGCTACGATGAATCCCTAATAATGACAACCTCCTCAGGCTCTCGCGAGTTAACCGATTCTGTTAATTTATCAGGGGAACAATTCAACTCTCGCTCAAATATCTATGGATCTGGCTCCCCTACATATGGGCTAGATATCGACATGTATGATATTGGCAGCTATTTAACCCCTGGCGACACATCATTCCAAACCCAATACAGCTCTGGTGGTGATTTAGTTTTACTGTCCGCTGAAGTCACCAGTGTATCCAATATTTCGGTAGCGGATTTAGCCGTCACCACATCAACCCCAACAGGCTGGCAGGCTAATAGCACCGTCACCAAAAAATTCACCATCAGTAACAATGGACCGGATGATGTACCCACACAAAGTGTTCGCTTTACCACTACATTACCTAGTGATTTAACATTTAACGGCACCCAAGGAGACAGTGATTGGCTTTGCTCGCAAACAGGCCAAGATTTATCCTGTGTTTTTCAAAGTAAATTACGAAGCGGTTGGAGTGATTACTTAGATTTAACTTTTGATGTCGGTGATGTGGCAGGGAGCAATGTCAGCATGACCGTTGCTGTTGATCATGATACAGCCCCCTATGATATTTTTGATAACCAAGCATCCAATGATACTTACACCATGGATGTACCTGTCACCACGGTAGCCGTCATAGATTTATCGGCCTCTAGTAAGGTTCCCGACAACTTAAACGGTGATTTATTATTAGCAGGCGACACCTTGCAATACACCATCACCATTGATGATGCCAGCGACTTAGCCGTCTCAGGCATTCAAGTGACCGATGATTTACCGGCTAACATCAGCGCATTTCGAGTAACATCTATTCCTGCTGGCGCCACCGATAATTCAATCACTAATGGTGGGGCAAATTCTACGGGCTATCTAGATATCCAAAATATCAGCTTGGCGATTGGCACCACGGAACAAATCGTCATCGAAGTTGACATTAATACCAATGCTCCTGATGGCTCCTCCCTTCAAAACCAGGCGACCATTACACAAGGTGCCAACTCATGGCTTGTAGACACAGGTGATATTACCGTCGTTGAACCTGATCTATCCGCCTCAATTAAAGATGCCGATGATACAAACGGCGGCTGGTTACTGCCCAATGAAACTGTCCGCTACGTCATTACCCTCGATGACAGCAAGAACCTAGATCTTACCGGTTTACAAATTACCGATAATTTACCGGCCAATATTTCTTCCTTTACGGTTTCTAATTTACCCAGTGGCGCCCAAGACTTTAGCATCACGAATGGGGGAGCCGACAATACCGGCTACATAGATATTAGAAACATAACGCTAGATGCAGGTAATACGCTGGATATTTATATTGATGTCACTGTAGACAATGATGCACCTGATACAGCGGATTTAACCAACACCGCCACCATCACTTTAAACACCACCACTTGGGATATTACCTCAAATGAATTGAGAGTTTCGCTAACCACCAGCACACCAGCCAGCGGTAATAAGCCCCTTTATTTAGTCAACAATGATTTAACGCGAAACCTGCCTAGCACCAACACCACATTAAACTTTAACCATGGCGATACATTAACTTGGGTCATAGACAATAACCTACAAACTGAATTGACCTTAAGCGCCGGTGATATACGAGTTAACCTAGCTGTTGAAGGGTATAGAACCGGGTCAAGAACCAGCCTTTTATCTACCGCACTTTACTACAATGATAATGCCGGCAGTGGCAACGTGAATATTTCAAGTGAAGACATTCCCTATGCGAACTATGAAATAAATACCATATACGACGCGACGGTTGATTTACCCCTTGCCAGTGACCTCATTATTCCTGCCGGAAGCTCAATTTTTTTAACGGTGCTTAATACCTCTGATAATGGCAGAGTCAATCAATACGGTGCCCTTGATATTCACAGCATTAACGGCTCCTTTTACTCGGCTGTCATATTAAATTCTTCAACGGTAATTAATGTAGACAGCATTAGCGTGTGGGATAGCACTTATGGCGACCCAACAGGTTCTGGTGACGGCAACCTGTTGGCTAACAGTCAACCAGATACCAACCTTTATATTCGTGCGGTTATCTCTGACCCCTTTGGTGCGTTTGATATCAACAGTGCTGACATAAACATCACTAAAACCAATGGCGATGCTTACGACTTTTCAAGCCATCCTGATGGCAATACCAATGTAATGCTTCAAGTGGATGATAATTCTGATGATTTTTCAACCAGCACTAAAACATTTGAAAAAGAAATTACCCTTGATGAAGAAGATGAAATTACCGGTTACTGGACTATTACCATTAAAGGATACGAAGGATTAGAAGCCGCCCCCGATCAAGTGACTCACGAGAGTGTTTTGTCGTATCAAATTAAACCGTTTTTACCCACCATCACGTTAACAAAAGATATTACCGTCATTAACGACCCCATTAATGGCTCCATAAATGATGGCGCCAAGCCTAAAGCCATACCAGGAGCTGAACTGACGTACACCATTAACGCCATTAACTCAGGCCGCGGAAAAAGCGACGATGGTTCACTCATTTTACAAGATGAAATTCCGCTGAATTCAGATCTATATGTTGGTACCATCACGTGCTCAGGCACCGACCTAGGCCCTGTCTGTTTTCAAGATGGCGCCAGCCCTAATGAAAGCGGCCTTGATTTTATCTTTACGTCGCTGACGGACATTAGCGACGATTTATTTTTCTCCACGGACGGCAACGACTTCACCTATGAACCGGTGGACTCGGGTGACGGCTACGATCCGGCAATACGATACATTCGTATGACCCCAGCCAACCCATTAAATAACGCACCCAAAGATGCAAGTGCGCAACCAGAATTTAATTTTTACTATCAAATACGGCTTAATTAATGATCAATCACACAATAAAAGCACTACTAAAAAATAAAAAAAGGGAGCAAGCTATATGAACAAACTCATTTCATGGACCAGTGTTTTCTTGGCAAGTTTGTTTGCCATGCAAAGCTATGGAGCTGGAACCGGAGCTGGCACATCTATCTCCAACACTGCCTCTGTCAGTTATGAAGTGGGCGGTGCTACGATAACTGCCAACTCTGATCCTGTCACAATAACTGTACAAGAGTTGATCAATGTCACCATTATTTCTCAAGACTCTGGCAACGTCAGTGTTAGTTCGCCTGAAACAGGAGCTGAATTAAAATTTCAAGTAACCAACACAGGTAACGGTAATGAAGCTTTCATCATTAACCAAGTAAACATTGGCGGTGACGAATTTGATGTAACCCCTAGCACCATTTATTTAGATGATGGTGATGGCGTATATGAGCCTGGTACCGATGATGTTGCTTACGATAACAGTGCTCCTTCAACCATTGCACCAGATGCTTCCATCACTATTTGGGTTACTTCTGATATTCCAGATTCTTTAAACAATAACGACACATCAGAAGTTCAAGTGTCCGCTCTTTCAAAAACCTTCAGCGACGATAGCCAAACAAATCCAGATGCGGGTGATGTGGTAAGTGGTGCCGGTGACTCCAGTACAGATGCTGTTTACGGCAGCGCGGCAGCCAATGCTGATGACACTGCAATCTTCGTAGTCAGCGCTATTCAAGTCACCATTGTTAAGGCTATTAGCAGTATTACTGATCAGTTTGGCACCAGCCAACCTGTTCCCGGTGCCGAAGTGGTGTACACCCTAACCGTTACCGTTACCGGTACGGGTGATGCCGAAAGCGTAACCGCAACGGACCCACTACCCAATGAGCTGCTTCTTAAAGATGGCGTAGCCGGCATCATCACCGTAGACGGTGTTGACTTAACCGCTGTCAGTGGCGATGACATTGCTACCTATGACGCCAACACCAATACCGTCACAGTAGTACTGGGTACCGTTACTGCAGGTTCAGCTGACAGCATTATTTCTTTCACAACTGAAATTCAATAGGTCGTCATTTATGAACAAAGTTAAACAATTAATTAATAAAAGCATGGTAGCTGCACTGCTGTCAGTTGCTTCGTTAACTGCTTTTGCGCAAGTAGAACTGAAAACCGAAATGTATAAGGTCATAGAAGTTCAAAAAGACAATGGCACCAGTAAAATTGAATGGGTAACACCAGACAACATAACCCCAGGAGACAAGGTAGGTTATCGCATTATGGTGGAAAACAAGGGTGATAAAGCCGCTGATGACATCGTGCTAAATAACCCAGTACCTGAAAACACTATCTACGTGAACGGCAGTGCGCGCGGTGCCAATAGCTCAATCGTTTTCTCGGTAGATCAAGGTAAAACCTTCGCTACCCCAGAAAAACTTTTCATTGAAAAGAATGGAAAAAAATTGCCGGCCACCGCCAAGGATTACAGCAATGTGCGTTGGGTACTCACTTCGTCTTTAAAAGTGGGCGAACAAAGTTCAGTGCAATATGTAGTGCAAGTGAAATAACAATTTAAACAAACAGTAAACAAAGAATTCGGGTTATTGATTTTGCCAAATAAGGCAGCAGTAAATTAATAACGTTCATCCATAACCCAAAAGATTTACCTAAACCTAAAAACAACTATTTTCGACCGGAGAAAACAATGAAAATAAATAAAACCCTAACCGCACTTATCGCTGGTGCCAGTATTGGCATAAGCGGGCAAGCTTTTGCCGCTGGTACAGCAGCAGGAACAACTATTACTAACCAAGTAACACTTAACTATGAAGTTAGTGGTACAGCTCAAGCACAGCTTGATGTAGATACAAGCTTTTTGGTTGATAACAAAATTGATATGGAGATCTCTGATAACTCAGGAGCCCTAACAATTATTCCTGGAGAAAGTATCACCTATACCTACACGCTCACAAACTCTGGTAATAAGTCTCAAATTTTTGAATTGCTGCTAGCTAATTCAGCGGATGCTACTGGCACAGCTAGTACGGGTGATACTGGCGATATAACTCTTCCAACTGTAACCTACGCTTTTGCTGGTTCAAATACGAGTACAGGTTCAATTTTAGCTGGGGGTTATGTAACCATTCCCGTTGATGAGACAGCTACTTACACAGCCACATTCACTTACCCTCTAACTTACGATGTCGGTACTAATATCGTAAATGATGATTATTTTCACTTATTAGCAACTGCTGAAGCTGTTGCTGATACTAGTGGTACAACTATTACACCATCAACTGCAACCGACAAAAATGACGCTGGCAACATCCTTGCTGCTGAATTAATCGTCTTCGCTGAGGATGAATCTGTGATGGCTACAACCGACACAGATGCTGCCTACACAGGTGTAATTTCAGTCATTACTTCAACTACTGTAGAGACAGCAAACTTTGCACATGATGATAATGGCGACGGTGACTTCACAGACCCTGAAGATACAGGCCCGGGTTTAACCGTAATAGTACTAGATGACCCTATTTGTAATGCCTATGATAGTGGAGCAGCTAACCAGGAATCTTACTACGCTTCTTATACAGTAAATACTGTTAACACATGCGCCACAGGCCCTGCTACCTATACACCTAAAGCCATTCCAGGGGCTTTGGTTGAGTACACTATTACAGCTAAAAATACTGGTGCTGTAGATGCTAGCAATGTTGTGTTCTTCCAAGATATTGCTGACGCTGCCTATAGTGATTTCCTACTAGCGGGAACCCTAGGAAATGAAGTTACGTCTCATGGAACTCCTTCAGTTGATGGTGCTAACAATGAGTTAACTGTTACCGCTGGTACCGTAGCTCAAGATGCCACTGTTACTATCACCTTCACTGCCATTGTTGAATAATCACTTTTGATTTTTCGCAATAAAAAAATAGCACAGCCTAGCTGTGTTCTTCCTACCCAAAGCGCTCCTAGCGCTTTGGGTCAAGGAAAAGCCAAAAACACTGCACCGATTAAAAAATCGGGCGGTGTTTTTGGCTTTTCTTTGGCTTTTGCTTTTTCATCTCTTTTTGCTGCTCAAACTATTCAAGCAGAAACCGCCGCTAATACGATAATCACTAACCAAGCCACAGTGAGTTACCAGTTCCTAGGTCAAGGCAATGTGGTCAGCGCCACAGAAGAATTCATTACCGCCCGTGCAGCCGATGGCTCAGGTACGCCGTCTGTTATTACCCTAATGCACAACAGCATTGATTTTTCAGGGCAATATCAGGCCGCGCAATCAAGCTCTTCTTTAATTACCAGTGACCTAAGCGTACAAAATGACGTCACACAAAACAGAGCGAGAGCCTCGACCGCCGTGACTTCTAATACGGGTACCAGCGCCAGCTCCGAAGGAGTATCCATTACTGGTGCCTTTCCTGTTCAACCAGGTCAATGCGCCACCGATAGTTCAGGCAACAATTTAGAAAGCCAGCCCACACCAGTAAACTATCAAAATAAAGAACTTACCTTGCCAGGCACATTAGATTTAGCCAGCGATGAATTCTTCAAAGTAGGCGATACCATTTTTATTCACCTACAAGATTTGGATCAAAACCAAGACCCAACCGTGGCTGAAAAAATTGTGGTGACCATTTTAGGGGAAGACGCCGCCGATCAAGAAACCATTCAATTAACAGAGACTGAAGCCAGCTCTGGTTTATTCACCGGTTATGTACAAAGTGTCGATGTTAATACCCAAGGCTCTACCCCTTTTGATTGTAAATTATCAGTACCCAATAACGGTAAGATGGCCGCGCAATACCAAGACCAGTTCGATTCAATAGACGTGGCGGCTGCCGGTGCCTTGTTTGATCCAAGCAGTTATGTGGTCAATGCAGACACGGGTCTTTATGTGAACGGCATTGAAGTAACTTTAATTGATACTACCACTGACTTACCTGCTGAAGTACTAAGTACTGATGGAGGCATTTTTCCAAACCCAGTCACCACAGGTTCACTGGTAACAGACAACCAAGGAAATACCGTACAGTTCCCATTTGGGGGGTTTGAGTTTCCAGTGGTAGCAGGTGACAGAGAATACCGAATAGAAATTGGTGAAGACACTTACCACACCTACCCTATTCCAAATACAAAGTTAATTGCCGATATTCAAGCCTTACCCAATGGCCCCTTTAATTTAGATGAACAAGGTAGCCGCGGTTTAGCCTTTGAAGTACCGGGCATTTCATTTCGTATGGATGTTCCGTTGGACCCTAAGGACAATTCAGTTTTACTCACAAAAACAGCCAATAAAACCCAAGCGGGTGTGGGCGAATTGGTGCGCTACAACATTCAACTGGTCAATAGCGAAATCCCCGGTATCGATGTTGAAGTACATGATCAACTGCCACAGGGTATGCGTTATGTTTCAGGTTCTGCCACCATAGATGGCGCAAGCATCGCAGACCCCACCATTACCGATGATGGCCAACACCTCACCTTTAACTTTGCCGACATTGCCATAGATGAAACCATTAACATTCGTTATGTGGCTCGTATTGGTGTCAGTACCCCCATTGGCCAAGCCACCAACAGCGCTTGGATTGAAGATGATGACAGTGATGGTTTAGGTAAATTAGAAAGCAATACCACTAAAGCCCACGTAGAAATCACTGAAGATTTATTCAGTGAGAAAAGTCGTTTATTTGGCCGCGTATACATTGGCGACTGCGAGGGCAATATTGAACAGGAAGGACTTTCAGGCATTCGTATTTATTTAGAAAATGGCACCTACGTCGTCACCGATGAAGACGGCATGTGGCACATAGAAGCACAAGACCCCGGTACCCATGTTGTGCAACTGGATACCGATACTCTGCCTAAGTATTTAGATTTAATGACTTGTGATGACAATGCCACTCACGCTGGTCGTGAATATAGCCAGTTTGTGGATGTCACTCCAGGCTCCATGTGGCGCGCTGATTTTGTGGTAAAACTAAAGCCACCCAGTAAAGGTGAAGTAGTACAACATCTAAGCAGTAAAGTTATAGCACTGACTGACAAAGAAATTGAAACCCTACAACTGCAGCAATTAACAACACCGGTTAAGCAAAAGCTCGCCTATCAATTGGATATGACCGGTACCGAAGTGATATTACAAGGTTTGCGCTCGTTAATTATGTTGCCCGAAGGCGTACGCTATAAAGAGGGCTCTGTATTATTTGATGGGGCGCCCATTCAAGAGCCTAAAAAATACGATGAGCAAACTTTATTGTTTACCCTAAATGACCCAGGTAAAGATTGGCAGCACGTTTTAGAGTTTGAAGCATGGATCAGTGAAGATGCTAAACCAGGTGAATTAGTGACTCGCTCGGTGCCCATGTTTAACGCGCCTAATCAAAATAATCAGCGTACACCCGTTGCCTTTACCGCAGCCAACTTGGCAGTGGTACCCGCTAACAAGCAAGCTCATAAACCCAAAGAAGCACCACAGTTCACTTCGTTCAGTGAAAACCTGAGTGTTGCCGACAAGGCTGAATTAGATAACGTCATTAAAAATTTGGCGGGCCTAAAAGACCTAAAACTAGAAATAGCCGGTCATACCGATAACGTGCTTATTGCCCATAGAAGCCGCCATATATTTAAAAATAATGAAGATCTTTCCATGGCCCGTGCCCGCAGCGCCGCCAATTACATTACGAAGCAACTTAACCTAAAACCCGAACAAATAACCATCGCAGGCTACGGTGCTGCCCAACCATTACTTAGCAATAACAGTGCAGAAAATCGCGCCGCCAACCGCCGTGTGGAAGTAAATATTTTAGCCGGTACCAACAATATGCATATGGCACTGGCTAACTCAGGCGATCAAATGGTAGCAACCGCCGGCATCGCACCAGGTGGCTTTGACTTCCCTGTTGCGTCTACGGCATCCGGCCCTATTTATGAAGAAAAAAGAATGCCTGAATTTGATAAGGCCTTTTTAGCACAAACTAACAATACACTAGAGTGGTTATGGCCCAGCGGTGATTTTCTTCCAAACATTCCGTCTACCAAAATCGCTATTAAGCATGCCATGGGGCAAAACATTCAATTAATGTTGAATCAATCACCGGTTAGCCAATTAAACTTTGCTAGCCGCGAAACCTACTCAGCCAATAATAGTGCCGTGAGCATGTGGTCTGGGGTGGATTTAAAAGAAGGTGCAAACTATTTTGTGGCCTCGGTAATAGATGAAAACGATAACGTTTTAGAGCGCATTGAGCTTACCCTTCATTATTCGGGATCACCCACTAAAGTTGAATTTATTAAAGAAGAAACCAATGCCATTGCCGATGGTGTTATGGCACCTGTGATTGCTGTACGCCTTCAAGATCGCGATGGTTACAACGTGCGAAATGGTCTGCAAGGTGAATTTACTGTCGATGCCCCTTATGTGGCACTAGACCCAAACAAAGATAAGGTACAAATTAATCGCAGTGACTATAAACCTAACTATGAAATCAGTAATGAGGGTATCGCTTACATTACCCTAGAGCCCACTACTCAAGCGGGTGAAGCGGTGATTCGTTTTCCATTGGCCAATGGTCAAGAAGAAGAAATTCGCGTTTGGCTAAAACCACAAAATCGCGAATGGATGCTCATCGCGCTAGGCGAAGGCACCATAGGCTATAACGATATTAGTGGCCATGTAGATAACGCCAACAGCCATGGTGTGGATGATGAATTTTACACCGATGGCCGATTGGCCTTATTTGCTAAAGGGCAAATTGCCGGAGAGTGGTTGGTCACCGCCGCTTATGACAGCGCGAAAGGCGAAACTACACCTTTTGAAAAACTGCTTGATCCTAACAAATATTACACCCTCTATGGCGATAACAGTCAGCAAAAGCTTGATGCGTCCATGGAAGGCAAACTTTATGTACGAATAGAAAAAGAGCGCTTCTATACGGTGTTTGGTGATTACAGCACCGACTTAAGTAAAACCGAGTTAAGCACTTATTTACGTAAATTCCATGGTATTCAATCAGTATTTCAAGGTGACACGGTAAGCTTCAGTGCTTTTGTCACTGAGTCCGCTCAGGGATTTCAACGGGATGAAATTCAAGGGGATGGTACCTCTGGCCTATACCATTTAAGCCAAGAAAATATTATTCCTAATAGTGAAACCATCACCATTCAAGTACGTGATCGTTTACGAAGCGAAGTCATTATTCAAGAAACTGAATTCACAAAGGACAGTGACTACAGTATTGATTACATAGATGGCTCCATATTCTTTAAAACTCCGATCCACTCAACCGACGAAGAGTTTAACCCCACTTACATTATTGTGCGTTACGAAACCGAAAGCGACGGCGCCAATGACATCACTTACGGTGGGCGCGCAGCGGTTCATGTTTTAGATAAACGCATTGAAGTGGGCGCCACTGTCATTAATGAAGAGCTAGGTGAAGACAGCAAAACCCTTAACGGCGTAGATGCGCGTATACAAATTACAGACGCTTTGGAGTTAAAAGCCGAAACCGCTCAAAGCGAACAAGTTACCAACGGCAATACTGTAACAGCCAATGCCCATTTAATTAGCCTTGATTATCGTGGTGAGCAATTGCAAACCAAGGCCTATGTGCGCAAAGAGGAAGCAGGCTTTGGTTTAGAGCAGCTAAATGAGGGAGAAGCCAATACCGAGAAATTAGGCCTAGAAACCACTTATTACTTCACGGCTCAGCAATATGTAAATACATTAATTAGTGATCAAAATACCCTTAACAGTTCTGCTCGCCAATCATTATTAGAAGCCAAACTTAATCAAGAATATGAAGGGGGCCGCTTTCATGTGGGTACACGAGTAAACGAAACCGTCAGTGCCACTGATGACACTACGTCTACCCAACAACTATTAGCAGGCCACTCTTTCTCTATTTTAAATGGCCAATTAGTCTTTAATACCGATGCTGAAGTGAACCTAAAAGAACAAGAAGATGTATACGACTTAGTTCGATTGGGCGCAGACTACCGCTTAAATGATCAAGTGACCTTATACAGCATTTTTGAAACGGGCCTAGAAAGCGACGCCCCACAACGCACGGTGATGGGTTTACGAGCCACTCCTTGGCAAGGCATGCAAGTAAGCAACAGTGTAGAAGAACAACAAAGCAAAGATGGCTCTAGAATGTTTGCAGTGCATGGTTTAAACCAAGAGGTAAACCTAGACGAAAATTGGTCAATCAGTTTTGGTTTTGATCAAGCACAAGATTTGCAAAACAGCATTATAGATGAAAACAATGCCGGCGCTTCGCAAGATGATTTTTACGCCATGTCTACCGGCTGGGGTTATCGCAGCCCCACTTGGCAATGGACCAATCGCATTGAATATCGTGAAAGCAGCAACAGCAATAAGTGGAATGCGCTAAGCGGATTATTCCGCCCTGTATCTGAAGGCTTAGCCATGGGCATAAATGGTGAGTATCGTTTAGATAACACCAGCGACAGTGAAACCACTTTTTATCAAGTGGAATTCGATATTGGCTTACGCCCACTTGATAACGGCATTGCTTGGTTAAATCAGTCGAAATATATAGAAGAAAAACAATCCAGCACCGACAGCGATTTAATCAGCCGCCGTTTATTGAATAACACCCACATTAATAAGCGCTTCAACAAAACTCAGCTAAGCGCTCAGTACGGTTTTAAATACGTAGATGAAACCATCGATGACGTGGCCTACAACGGTATCATTGATTTAATGGGCACCCAAATTCGTCATCACATGACCCCTAAATGGGATTGGGGCATGCACGCGCAGCGTCTTTATGATTGGGAGTTAAAAGACAGCCGTCATAGCGCAGGGGCAAGTCTAGGTTATATTCCTCGCCCTAACACCTGGGTGAGTATGGGTTATAACTTTTATGGTTTTAGTGACCGTGATTTTGATGGCGCAGGTTACAGTGCCCAAGGTATTTACTTGAAGCTTAGAATAAAAGCCGACCAAGACAGCCTGCGTGAAATGAAAGCCTACTTTCAATAATGAGTAGGCTAGTTAATCAATCGAATACTGATTCAGAAAAGTATTAAGCACTGGCCTCAAAATTCACTAACCACTTCCTTAATAGCCCACTCAGTTGGGCCTGCTCTTCCTGAGACAAGGCAGCCACCAGCTTTTGCTCGTTTTCCACATGCTCTTGCACTGCCTCTTCAATTTTCTCAAAGCCTTGCTGTGATAACTTGACCAAAAAGCTACGACGATCTTCGTTAGAGTGCACTCGCTCAATAAAATGGGCTTCTTCTAAACGGTCCAATCGGTTGGTCATGGCACCTGATGTTAATAAGGTTGCTTTATAAAGATCTGTTGGAGTTAAAGTATATGGTTCACCACTTCTGCGTAAAGTGGCCAGTACATCAAAATCCCCTTTTGAAAGCCCCATGGACTTGTGGTGATCCCAGATCTCTTTGGTTAAATAGTTATTGGTCCGCAAGATACGCGCGCAAAGCCCCATCACATCAAGGTCTAAGCCGGACTTTTGCTCTTGCCATTGGTTCAATTGGTGGTCAGTTTTATCTTGCATGATCAGCCCCTCGCTGGATCTTCATAAGTCAGTGGCACCTTGTTTTAGGCTCTGTGTGACTTATGGTCATTCTTATTATTGTCTATCTGAATGGCAATTATCTAAATAGCACTTACTTTCCCAGAACTATTTTAACCATAAGTATCTCAATAGCAACTATCTTAACTTTAAGCTAGTTGACTAATTACTACTCACACCTTAAACTAACTTCAAATTAAGATACTTACAATAAAGATAATTAATATAGAGATTCTTAAGAGGAAGATTAAATAAACGATGACACGATTGAGTTGAGGCAGTAAAAGAAAATGGAATTAAATAAAAAGGTTATAAGTGCAAATTTTTTGATGCTTATATCTACGGGGTTTATTGCAGCCTCATTTCCGGTAACCCAAGCACTTCTGCAATATTGGGCGGCAGATATCGCTTTATTCACCCGCTTTGCCCTTTCTACTTTGGTATTTTTAGCCTTACTTAAAATGAAGGGCAACAAAGACAAAATTATTCCTAAAAACTGGCGCGCTTATTTATTCATTAGCTTATTTTACGCACTGTTTTTTATGTCCACATTTGAGGCCCTTAAATACACCACAGCCTTTAATGCAGGGGTAATCTATACCCTAATGCCTGGACTGTCTTTGCTGTTATCTTGGTTTCTATTTAAAGACAGTAATATTAAACGATATTTATTGCCGTTAGCTTTATCAACGGCTGCAAGCTTTGTCGTGATATCCAATGGCAGCATGAACATAGGTGACTTTTTTGCTCATATGAACATGGGTGACATTTTGTTTATTGCAGGTACCTTTGCCATGGCCTGTTTTTTCAACATAACCAAAAAATACACCAGCAAAGAGCAACCCTTGCTTAGCACCTTTTATGTTTTATTGGGGGTAACCTTTTGGTTAGGCATTTATGTGGCGGTATCTGGGCAAGAATTTAAAGCGCAATTGGATATTTTACCCTTAGCTCTTTTATTGTTTTTAGTGGTGTTTTGTACGGTAATTACCTTTTTCTCTTTGCAATATGCCTCACGTATTATTAGCCCAGTAAAATCATCGTCTTATTCATACTTAACGCCGGTATTTGTGATCTTAATTAACTTGGCTTTCTTCAGCATGCAAATTAACGCCATTGTTATTATTGCCTCGCTAATCTCTATGGCGTCACTGATTTACATTCAATGGGTAAAGCCAAAAGCCATTTCGCCGCCATTACCGGTTTGCAATTTACAGGCAAATGAAAGTTAAACAAAAAGAATTACCCAGTAAAATCGGCCGGGGTGTTGTAGTTATTAAACCCCTGGGCCTGCTTAGAAAAATCCACATCCACCACCCCAATGCTATCTAGCCATTGGTACGTTTTGCGCTTGCCTGATAACAAAAACATCATTAAGTCTTCCTGCAAAATTTTATGCAGCAACAAATGTAAGTTCTGGCGGCGCTCACCATCATGAGCCACACAGGCTTTTGATAACATGTCAGAGGCTCTTTGAGTCATGCGTGAAAGATAATCAAGGGGCAGTTGTGGCGTATCACATGGGCTAAACAACACCCAGTCTTCTCGGGCTTGCTGCAAACCTGACAATATTCCTAATAAAGGCCCTGCACGCTCACCAATATCGGGGAATTGGGCATCTGCAAATACCTTAAAACCCAAGCCCTGATACTCACTAACGCTGCTGTTACTGTTTAACCAAACCTCACTTGCCCCTTCAAAACCCTTTAATACTTGGCAGACCATAGGCAGCCCCTCATATTGCACCAGACCTTTGTCTTTACCGCCCATGCGTAGGCTCTGACCGCCAGCCAAAATAATGCCACTAATGTTCATTTACAGTGCCTTTGAGGAAAAGCGAAAGGGGCATTAAAGCTGGTTAAACCAAGATTCTCAAGGCTGAATGACACACTTGACCTGCCTGCTTTAAATGCGTCTAATGGGCCCTCTTTCAGCGAACAAGTGTTTACCCAATGTTACGTCGTCATATGCGCGAACCCTTTTCAGGCCTAAGCCACTTCATGGGTGCTTTACTTGCACTTGCAGGCTTGGCCTATATGTTGGCGAACATTCCTGAGCAAAGACCCCTGCATTACCTTGCCAGCTATTTGGTGTTTGGGCTAAGCATGACGCTGATGTTTGCCGCCAGCGCGGTTTACCATTTAATGGAGATTAGCGAGCAAGGCATTCGTAAACTGAAAAGAATCGATCACATGGCTATTTTTATTATGATTGCAGGCTCTTACACGCCTTTTTGTTTATTAGGTCTAGATGCTAATCAGGGGTGGTGGATGTTTGGTATTGTTTGGAGCATCGCATTGTTTGGTATAGGTGTGAAAATTTTCTGGCTGCACGCACCAAGGTGGCTTTCTACGGCATTATATTTAGGCATGGGCTGGGTTGCCATTGCGGTGATTGAACCTTTAAGTGCTGCCCTGTCTGACGCTGCCATTAATTGGCTCATCGCCGGCGGCATCGCCTACAGCATTGGGGCTGTGGTTTACGCGGGAAAAAGGCCTAACCTGCACAGTAAATTTGGTTTTCATGAGCTGTGGCATATTTTTGTTTTAGCAGGCGCCGCTTGTCACTTTGTGAGCATTGGCCTGTATTTGTGAGGAGGGGAAAAACGGAACAAAAATTAAAAAAGCATTTACACACGACTATTTGCATCGTAAATGCTTTTATCTGAGGGTAATTTAGCGATGTAAGTAGTTTACATTAGCCCTTAGCCAGAATTTCTTGCAATGACTGTTTAAAAACATCGCTAGGCTGTCCGCCACTCAATAGATACTCATTGTTAATAATAAAAGCGGGCACCGACTGGATGCCCATGGATTTATATTTAGACTCTTCATCTTTAACAATATTTTTATATTGCTCGTCTTTTAATACCATTTTCGCTTCTAATTTATCAAGACCCACAGAGGCGACGACATCTAACAAAACGTCTTGCTGACTAATATCCTTTCCCTCACTAAAATAAGCTTTAAAAAGCGCTAATTTCAGCTGAGTTTGTTTATTTTTTTCGCCAGCCCAATGCAATAACACATGGCAATCTAGGGTGTTATAAATTCGTGCCCGTTGCTCAAATTTAAATTCGACTCCGCTATTTTGACCAATTTGGCGAATATGCTGCTTATTCTCCGCCAGCTTTTCTGCGGATAAACCATACTTTTCAGCTAGGTGCTCATTTATGTCTTGGCCATCTTTCGACATATGGGGGTTCAATTGAAAGGGGTGCCACTGAATGTTAGCTTCAATAGGGTCATCTAATTCTTTTAATGCCGTGTTTAAGTTTGCAAAACCAATGGCACACCAAGGGCATACCACATCGCTGACAATATCTATTTGTAATGTTTTCATATTAAACTCAAACCCTTTACATCCATGTCTTTATTTAATGCCCATTTGTTTGGTTTTAATAGAGCCCATTTCGCAACACTATTTTCAACAGCTATTTTGAATCGATGTCCAAACGGAAAATATCACTTAATTGATTACTTTCGTTTACGGTTACATTTAGGTTATTAACTTTGCCGTCCTTTAAACCGTAAATCCACCCATGCACAGCCAACTTCTGGCCCTTAGCCCAAGCGTCTTGAACAATGCTGGTATGGCTTAAATTATTAACCTGGCGCACCACATTAAGCTCACATAAGGTGTCTACTTTTTCGCTTTCTGATCTTAACCCTTTAAACATGTCTTGCTTATCATGGTAAAGATCGCGAATTTCCAATAACCAGTTATCAATTAACCCTAGTTTTTGATTTTTCATGGCGGCCGCTACGCCACCACATCCATAGTGACCACAAACAATAATGTGACGGACTTTTAATACTTCCACCGCATATTGTAAAACCGACAGTAAATTCATATCGGTATGTACCACCATGTTTGCCACATTGCGGTGCACAAATAACTCACCCGGCAACAAGCCAACTATTTCGTTGGCAGGCACACGGCTATCGCTGCAACCTATCCATAAATAGTCAGGGGCTTGCTGCTTGGCCAAAGTAGGAAAGAAATCAGGATCTTTTTCACTGATGTCACTGGCCCATTTGCGATTATTTTCAATTAACTCTTGTAACGATTTAACGTCTTTACTCATATCGACCCCGGAAAAACAAAAAATAATGCTCAATTGGCAATTTATGCCCAAGCAATTTACATGCCTTTCTTTTTACACCATTTCACTGCCATCGTGCAGCAATTTGGTTCAATTATTTTTTAAAACACCCAGATTAGTGAGAACAAATGGGGCACTGCGGATTTTTGGCCACATTAAAACGTCGCCATTGGCCCGATAAACCATCGAAACTGCTTAACGTCCCGACTAGGCTCTGCCCAGTATGACTAATGACCTTTATGGTCTCTAGGGCTTGAAATACTCCCATCATGCCCACCACAGGTGCCATGATTCCAGATTCAGAGCAGGACATCTCCTGATTATTAGATTCCGGATACACGCACTCATAACAGGGGCTATTCTCAATTTGGCTATTGATCACCATCAACTGCCCTTCAAAACGAATGGCGGCAGCACTCACTAAAGGGACTTTGGCGGCCACACACAATCGGTTATGCAAACGTCGGCTATGGCTGTTATCCGTGCAATCAAGTACTGCATCCATTTGAGCAATTAATGCTGATAATGCGTCTTCACTTAAGTATTCGCTATGAGCATGAACCTCAATGCTGCTGTTTAAATCCTGCAAAGATTTTTGCCCAGAAAGCGCTTTATTCATACCAATATGGTTTTCACGATGAAGAATTTGGCGCTGTAAGTTACTGCTTTCCAGGGTATCAGGGTCCAATAGGTGTAACTCACCAATACCAGAAGAGGCTAAATACATGGCAGCACTGGAACCTAACCCCCCTACACCTAACACCAACACCTTACTTTCAAGCAGGCTGCTTTGGCCTTCGTAGTCAAACTGGGGAAGTAATATATGTCGGCTATATCTGTCGAGTTGCTCATCATTCATGAATTGTTAGTCTTTGTTGATCATCCGTTTATTGGGCAATCATAGCCATAATCTCTCGTTTATCACAGCTTATATAAGCCTTTAAGGTGCTAAATTTCTGACCGCTTCAGCCGCTAACCTACTCATAATATTTAACGTATTAATTGGTATAAGCATGCGCAGTTTATGTTTGACTATGTTAATTTTTCTCATCAGCGCATGTGGTGGTGGCGGTTCTGCTGGGCAAAGCAGTACTGTAAATTTGCCGCTTATTCCCACCCCGCCTGTTTCGCGCTTGGTGCTATCCAACGATTATGTGGGCTTTATTATTGGTAGCCAGCCCATTGGTGTAGACCCCAGTTTAGCCACCAGCCAACAATTTGGTCAGTATTTGTATCAGCTGGATGCCGATGACAATATCACCCCGGTGACACTTCTTGATCAAACAGCCGTTGCATGGGACCTAACGGGTAACCTCACTTTCACCAGCGAAGAGCACATTATCCCGTTGGATATTATGGTCATGAGCGAAGACTATATTTTACTGACTATTTTTCATCGAAACTTTGATACCGACCCAGATAACGACTACTACAATCTTTTGGTCGACCTCGCCACAGGCTTCGTGGTTGGCGCTCCTGTGGGATTAAATCAAGAGGGTAATAGTGGCCGCAGTAATTTGACTCAATTAGGCAGAGATTACTTTCCTCCCGATAGCCGCTGGAACGATTCAGAAGAACTGTACGTAGTCAGTGTCGACTTTGATGAACTAGATCTCATGACCAGTGGGGAGTTTGTGGAAGACCCTGATCACGAGGAGCCAGTGGATCATCACTCAGGTGTCCCTTGCCCGCCCACTTTAGAGGAAGAGGAAGACACCACAATCGACGATGCACAAACCCCAAGTGAAGACACGACCACTGAAGAAACCGACACAACTGAAGACACCACAAGTGAAACCGAAACCGAAACTGAAACTGAAGCCGAAATTGACGATACCACCACAGACGACACGGCAACTGAATCAAGCGGCTCTACCTGTGTAGACAGCTCCTCGAGCGAAGTAGCTGAAGAGACACCCACCACCGAAGATGACACCAGTAACGTAAGTGCTAACTCACTAGAAAACCCTTCAGAAGCCTCAATCCAATCCCTTTCACGAGCCGCTGACGATGAAGAGTTCGTCATTCCAACCGCTATTTATCGCATGTTTTTAGGGGACAGTGGCAGCTATGGGTTAGAAAAAATCAGTGCCGAAGATGATCGTCCAGGCCTTGGCCAGTTTATCGTGAGCCGCGCCGGTATTATTATCTACCGCAACATGGATGGAGGAGATAACAGCTATCGTGTGCTGTTGGAGCACTGCGAAGGGATAACCGGAAGGCTCAGTACCGTATTAATCGCCCCACACACCAGCTTAATTGTGGCCGACGATGATCAAGGCAATTCCAGCATATTTGAGATTACCCAAAGAGGCATGAACAAACTGTTATTTAGCTGTAATGGCAGCGTAACACGAGAAGCTTATAGTGGTTATTCAGTGGGCATTAACAGCTTGCGCTTGCCTTATAACAGCCCATCTATTGCCTCTTATGACTATGCACACCCATTCTTTATTAACAGCAGTTGCGAAGGGGGGCGTTTATTCCCGCAGCAAGTGCCGGTATCTGAAATTTTAAACCCCATGCCTTCTATACCAGGTTTGCCCAACGGCGACGTAAGAGGCCTTAGAAAAAGCCAATTGTTTAACGGAAGGCTCTACTGCATTGGCTACAATGCAGGGCTAGATTTAACCATTGCTGAATTAAATCCAGTCACCACAATCGATCAGTACCAAATATTAAACTACAACTTTGGCCTTTGGTTACCCGATTTTGATACGGTGCATGTTTTAGGCAATGGCAATATCATTTTCACTGGGGACTCCCGCACGAGCCCAGAAATCAATACCATCATGCTGAACATTGATGGCACCGAAACCAATTTAAATGACTCGTTACTGGGCCTAAAAGTCATGCAACAAATAGAAATCACCCCACCCTCAGTTACCACCACCCCATAACAACCCTTGAATTACAGGCTAAATTGCCTGCCAGGGCGGTTGCTATATTGCATCATATTGACCCACTGCCATTATGGTAAATACGCAGGAAGATTGGGCTAAAAACGACTATAAGAAACGGTCAAAAGTGATACCATGGGCAAAATTTTATTAATTAGTATCAAAGCATGCTCAACTTAGACAGCCTAGCCCAACTTAAATCTCTCAAAAGCACAATCTCAGACCACCATGTTGCATCCCTGAAAGAAGGGATTGTACGCGGTAGCCAAGGCCGTTTTGGTTTTGTGAATGCCGATGATGGTCAGCAATTTTTCCTGCCACCGGATGAAATGGCCAAAGTATTCCCTGGTGACAAAATTCAATTTAGCGAAACCACCGACGATAAAGGCAAAATTCAGGGGGTGATTGAGAAAATCATTCAATCTGACTTTAAAACCTTCACGGGTCGCTTTCAAAAACGTGGCAAAGCTCAATTTGTAGAGCCTGACGTGGCCATGTTTGGTAACTGGCTATACCTTCCACCAGATGCCTGCAAAGATGTTAAAGACAATGACTGGATCAGCTGTGAAGTCACTCGTCACCCTTTTCCAAATGGTAAATCTCAAGCAAAAATCATTGATAACATTGGCCAACTAAGCGACTCAGGATTCGAGCGCCACTATGCCATTGAAAAACACAAACTAAGCCATGAATGGCCCGAAACCATGTCATCGGAATTGGCACTATTAGCAGAAGAAAACATTCCAGAAATGGCTCAGGGCCGTGAAGATCTCACCGCCTTGCCATTTGTCACCATCGACAGCGAGCATACTCGCGATATGGATGACGCACTGTACGCCGAAAAAACCGCCAACGGTCACAAGTTATACATTGCCATTGCTGACCCTAGCGCTTGGTTTGGTAAAAATACCAGCCTTGATCAAGAAGCAGCGCGCCGCGGCAACTCTTTGTATTTCCCCGGTCGCAGCCTACCCATGTTGCCACCAGAATTATCCAATGGTTTATGTTCACTGCTTGAAAATAAAAACCGCCTGGCCCTAGTCTGCACCCTTGAAATAAATGAACAGGGCAACATTGAAAGCTCTCACTTCTTACAAGCTTTGGTGTGCTCTAAAGGTAAATTAAATTACCAACAAGTCAGCGAATTCATTGAAGGGAAAAAAGACACACTATCAAGCGAACTGGCCCCTCACATGGACGAACTTCATGTGGTAACGCAACGCTTAAATGCATTCCGCCATGCCAATAACCTAGTAATGGAAGATCGTCCAGATTTCTATATCAACATGGGAGACAACGGTAAAGTTCAAAGCATTACCCGCGCCGACCGTAACGCAGCGCAAAAGTTAGTTGAAGAAGCCATGCTGGCTGGCAACTTAAGTTGTGCCCGTTACTTAAATGAAATTGGCTTAGGTATTTTCATTCAGCATGTAGGCTTCCGAACTGAACGCTTGGGTGACATAAAAAATATCATTAAAGAGCAAAACATTAACTACGAAGGGGAAATCAACACAGCGCAAGGTTATAAAGCATTAATTCAGGAACTGAATAACAATGCCCCTGAGTTTCCGGTTAAATCATTATTTAGTCGTTTTCTAACCCGCAGCGAATTTGCCGATCACGCTCAGCCACACGCAGGCATGGGATTTGATTGCTACACCACATTTACTTCACCCATTCGTAAGTATTCTGATTTAGTGATTCACCGAATTATCAGTGCCCACTTAAATGAGCAAAAGAAACCAGAAGTAAATGAAGCGCTCATTGAAAACCTGCAAAACTCTTTAATTACAGGTCGAAATGCCGTAGCACAAGCTGAGCAATGGCTGAAGCTTCAATTTATTAGCCTGCAATTAGAAAACATCAGCGATGGCCAAAAAAGCGTTCAATTTAAGGGCACCATCAGCCAAATCAACCCTGGCGGATTTATGGTGCAACTGGATGAATATGGAATTGATGGCTTTGTAGATATGCGCAAAAGTAAGCCTCAATCTCAATTTGATAAAGCCTACCTAACCCATAAGAATGAAAAAGCCAGCTATCAATTGGATCAAGCGGTTATCGTTAATATTAAAGTGATTGATTTAATGAAACGTAAACTTGAACTTACCATCGCTTAAGACATTGATTAAAGTAATACTAGTGAGCAAGCCAATTCTTGGCTTGCTCATTCAACCAACGCCTTCTATTTGAACATCCCCCACACCTATAGTTTTCGTAATCGGTAATTCAATTTACAGCTTTTTCGACTCTGATCTAACACTTTAAATTGCTTTAAATTTAAACGAAACTGCGCGCTAGAACACATGTCATTACTCAGACAGATTATACGATTTTCATACATAGGGTGATTGAATTGATACCCTTGACTAAACTGACCCGCAAAAGATTTCATGTGCTTATATTGCTCGGTACCGATTAAATTTGCCGAGAGCATGCCGTGCTTGGTTAGTTTTTTAAGATACAAAGGAAAAATATCCTGTAAGGATTTCCCCCTAGTGGGCTCCCCTGACACATGTTGAAATACGTCATCGATAATCCAATCAAATGTTTCAACTGTACTGCTTAAATATTCATACGCGTCGCCATGAATAATCTCTACCCTATGACTGGGAATTAAAAAATATTGCTTAGCTATATGAATATGCTGATGGTCTAGCTCAACACAGGTAATAGAAGATTGAGGGAGAAATGTTTTTAATAAATGAACAATGGCCCCGCCACCCAAGCCCAATACTAAAATTTGTTTAGGGGGGATATCTTTAAAAAAACCCGGTAATAACAAAAGGTCCCAAATAGTGCCACCCACAGGGGCATTAGGATTGTACTGGCTGTGAAGGACCCCATTGGAATATAAACGCAATGAAGCCCCGGCCGAACGCACTTCATAGTGGCTATTACCTATTTGCTTTTGATAAACCAAAGCCATTATTTAGCAGCGCTTTTTTTAACCAGTTTTTCAGCCACCTTAGCGGCTACCACCAACCCAAAGGATGCGGTCACCATAGTCGATGCTCCCATGCCTCCTGAGCAATCCAATTTCACTGTGCCATCGGTAAATTGTTTTTGCTGACACACCGAGCCATCTGGTTGTGGGTACTTTAGCTGCTCGGTTGAATACACACAGGAAATACCATAATTGCGTTTTTCATTACGGGAGAAATCGTATTCTCTGCGCAATAAACTGCGAACTTTTCGGGCCAGTGGATCATTAAAGGTTTTATTTAAATCTCCAATAGTAATGCGAGTAGGGTCAGTTTGACCGCCCGCTGCCCCCGTTGTAATCATGGGGGTTTTACGACGCTTACACCAAGCGATCATGGCCGCTTTTACTTTTACAGAGTCAATGGCATCCACCACAAAATCCATGTCTTGCAGGTGCTGCGTAATGTTATTTATAGTGACAAAGTCCATGACTGACGTGACGTTGATATCCGGGTTAATGTCACGTAGGCGCTGCGTCATGGCTTCTACCTTGAGGTGCCCCACACTGCTTTTTAAAGCATGTATTTGACGGTTAGTGTTGGTGACACAGATATCATCCATATCAATCAACCACAGGTTCTCAAAGCCGGTACGGGCTAAGGCTTCGGCCACCCATGAACCCACTCCACCAATGCCCACAATCACCACTTTAGCCGTTCTGAAGGTTTCTAATGCTGGCTGGCCATACAATCGCGCTATGCCAGAAAATCTATCTAGGTAACTCACAACAATTCTTATCCAAATATCAATCTGTGCGCATTATACCCAAATCCGCCACGAACGCCGCTATCATGGTACTGCCATGGCATTAATTAAATGAATTTAAGTGCACGAAAGGGAAGATATTGGCCAATAAAATGGATTAATGTGCTTACTACTTTAGTATTATCCCATTCATCAACTAAAATAATATACACCATGTTCATAACAACCCCTTAGAGGCGCTTGGAGGCTGGAACCATGAATACAGATGTACAGTTTAATTCAGGCACTGGCTACAACCTGTCTATATTAGGTGAGCAACCCTCCCCTTCGTTTGAAGTGCGTAACATTGTTCGTTTTTTGGATAACTCTCCTAATCACAACAGTGACGGCCTAATGGCCCACTTACAGATAGAAAAAAGCCAGCTTGAAGAGCCCTGCTTGCCAGCATACAAAATATTGGAAGCATTTCAGTATTGCTCACACAAACTCGAGCCCTTGGCTGGCGCTCAAATAGGCACTCTTTATCAGGTGAAAGATCTAGATACTTTTGGCTATGCCATTTGCTCATGCTTAACCCTAGAGCAAGCCCTCACCATGGGGGACAAATACGATTCTGTACTGGGTCACTTAGTAAAACGCAGCGCTCACACAGAAGGCGATTCCTTAGTGAGCCAGCTCGCTAACGTGCAAGACATAGACGCACAAGCTTTGTCCTTTTTTGTCACTCTAGGCATCAGTGCGCGACTTCATATGGCACGCAGTATCTTTGGCAAAGATTTATCTTACAGCGCAGTTTCGTTTAGCTTCAACGACGAAGCCAACCGTCAGCACTATGAAGACTTATTTGGCTGCCCGGTACAATTCTCCCAAGAAAGTAATAGTTGGAGCTTAAACACTCAGGATTTAACAAGACCAGGCCCTCAAGAGGCTCCCATAAGGGTCATACAAGACTTACCCTTCAGTGACAAGCTAATGGCAAAGTTAGGCTCTAAAGACCCATTGGTGACTGAAGTGCAGCAAATACTCATTCGCAGTGGCGGCAGCTACCCAGATATAGAAATACTCTCCAATGTATTTAAAGTCAGCTCACGCACTTTACGCCGTCAACTGAGTAAACTGGACACCTCATATCAGCGTATTCTCAACCAAGTGCGCCGTGAGCTCTCTATTGGATACTTAACCCAAACCATGATTTCAATTGATGACATCTCCACTTTAATTGGTTTTAGCGATGTAACCAATTTCCGCCACGCATTTAAAAAATGGGTGGGAAAAACCCCTAGCTTCTATAGAAAATCCAAACAAAATCAGTAACTTAAAATATTTGGCGGTAGGACATTTGTTGCCACCGCCTACATATTTTGGCCAAATTACACCTGCCTATCCTAAGACAATCTCCCTACCCTGTTAGCCCTACACAAACGTAGTGAAGAGGGTAATCATGAATACAATAAAAAAAATAAAATTAGCCGCCGCCATAACGGCCGGCATGACCTTAATTGGGTGCGGAAGCAGCAGTGACGATGATAGCTGTTTTGATGAGAGCACTTGTTCAGCTTCTGGCTATACATTTCCAGCAGGCGCGGTATTTGTATCTGCTGACGCTGCTGATGGCACAGATATTACAGAGGCGTTTGTAACAGCCGTTACAGATGTGGCCGAAGATGCTGTTGTGGTACTACCAAAAGGCAATTTCAAAGTTAGTGCAACCGTTAACATTGTAGCTGCCAATGGCATCACAGTAACCGGTCACGGTATCGAAGCAACTAAATTAGATTTTTCCACATCAGCCGGTAACGACGGAATCTTTTTTGACGGTGGTAACAACCTAACGATTCGTGACCTTGGCGTATACGAAGTCCCTAAAAACGGCATTAAAGCCGATGCAGTAAACGGTATCCACTTCGCTTACACCGCTGCGGTTTGGGAAACCCCTCTTGATGCTGGCGGTGAAGATAACGGCGCTTATGGTTTATACCCTGTATCCAGTGAAAATGTATTAATGGAATACAACTACTCAAAAGGCTCTGCTGATGCTGGAATTTATGTAGGTCAGTCAAATAATATTGTTGTACGTCATAATGTTGCTGAACATAACATTGCCGGCATAGAAATTGAAAATTCTACCATGGCCGATGTATACAACAACGAAGCGTTTGACAATTCAGCTGGCATATTAAGTTTTGACTTACCAGGATTACCTCAAGGAAAAGGCGACAATGTTCGCATTTTTAACAACACCACTTATGAAAACAACACTGCAAACGTTGGTAGTGGCGTTGTTGGTGCCGTACCAGGTGGAACAGGTATTCTAATCTTAGCCACCAGCAATGTTGAAATTTATAACAACAACATCCGTGATAACAAAAGTAATGGTGTGACGATTACCAGTTACTTCCTAATGGATGCTGAGCTAGATGATGAAGACTATTCAGCAACCATTCTTAACGGCTGGACCCCCACAGTTAAAAATATCAGCATTCACGACAATACTTTTGAGAATAATAGTTCAGAGCCTTTAACCGGGACGCTTTTTGATGAAGTTTTTGGTGGATACGCAGCCTACTACCAATCCGTACCTGCAATTATTTATGACGGTGCGGGTGAGTTATTGGCCAATGCAGAGCAACTACTCACAATTGGAATTAATCCATACACCGATGCTGAAAAAAGTTGTGTAACCAACAATGCCAATAATAATGATTCTGAATTAGCATTCACGATAGGTTCGATCTACGACGTAGACGCTAATGACGCAGCTAACTTCAATGAAGAAGGCCCTGTCGAAACATTGCAATTTAGCGCCATGGGCGATGATTCCACCATCCTTAATTGTGCCACTGCACCTACTCGCTTAACCGCTGCCACCGTTACCTTTAAAGGTGAAACGTATGGCTGCCTAGGTGATGACTCTGAACTAGCCGCTTGCGCGCTTTAATCAACTGTTAAATCAAAACAACCCTAGCTTTGATTAGGCTAGGGTTAATTCCTTCCTTAACTTTATCTGGGCTAGGCCCGATTTATTAAGAATTTATATCGAGGATAGGCTTATGAAAGAGACACGCTTTACAAAAATTTTACAAGTATCCGCCCTACTATTTAGCGGCGTATTACTATCAGCATGTGGCAGTGATAGCGCCACAGACGAGGTCGTTTCGGAAAATAATGACGTTTGCGTAAATACAGGGGCAGACGTTAACTGGGAAGCTCTATTAACAGAGAATTGCGAAAACCTATCAAATTATAATTTATTTAGCGATGCCAGCGACCCAACATCAAACCCAAATGGCACGGGTATTCCTTACGATTTATCTACCGCATTATTTACTGATTATGCCAGTAAATATCGATTCGTATTTGTACCTGAAGGCAAAACGGCAAACTACTCTGAATACGAAGTAATGGATTTTCCAGTAGGCACAGTTTTAGTTAAAACCTTTGCATTACCAGACGACACTTCTAACCGAGAAGGCAACGAAACACTTATTGAAACACGCTTACTAATAAATCGTGCCGATGGCTGGACTTCGCTGCCTTTCTATTGGGAGTCAACCACTGATGCTAGCTATGTGGTCGCAGGAAAAACCGTTTCTGATGTGAGCACTACCCATAAAGGCGAGCTGAAAACATTTGACTATTTAGTGCCACAAAAAAACCAATGCACAAAATGCCATACTATTAGCCCTATGCTTCAAGGCTCTGATGATAACAGAACAGGAATCTTTAAACCTATTGGCCCTAAAGCCCGTTTCTTAAATCATGATTATACTTACAACGATGCCACAGGACCTGAAAACCAAATACTAAAATGGGTAGAGGCTGGCATTCTAAGCGGTGCCCCAACTGATTTAAATAGCATTGATACCGCTGCTAATTTTAATGATAGCGTGGCAATCGACGGTTTAGATTCAGATGCTTTAATTTTGGCAGCCCGTAGTTACTTAGACATTAACTGTGCCCACTGCCACCGCTCAGAACTGAGTATTCCAGAAGAATTTTATGAAGGCCCTGCAGGAGACAGTGGTTTACAAGTAGAATTTAATCGCGATTTTGATACCGCTCCTAGCAAATTTGGTGTCTGTAAGTCTGCAGTGGCTAGTGGCCATGAGGATTACCCTAAAAACATTATACCAGGTCACGCTGACAGATCTTACTTACCGTTCAGAATGAATTCATTAGATGGCACTCACAAGATGCCTGAATTAGGACGAAGCACAGTTCATACTGAAGGCGTGGATTTAATTAAGGCATGGATTAATAATATGGTTACAGACGATTGTAACGAGGACATCTAATACCACTTAAGCTTAATACTGTAAAAGCTATATGCCCAACAGCATATAGCTTTTTTATGTATCCCTTCTCTGCATTCAACGTACAGTCGCTGCTCTTAAGCTTGTAATTCATAGCTATTATGCTGTAATTGCCTTTTCAGTTATTATCGCTTTCTCATGCTAGATTTAAATCAAATGGCGGTCTTCATTCGTGTGGTGCAAGAAGGCAGCTTCACCGCAGCCGCACGCAGTTTGAATATCCCTAAATCCCGCGTCAGTCGAATGATTACCGACCTTGAAGACAAGCTTAATTTAAGATTGTTAGAGCGAACCACCCGTGAAGTACGTCCCACCGACGTGGGTTTGCAGTATTACCAGCAATATAAGCCATTGTTTGCCGAAATCACCGACATTCATACTCGTATTAGTGATTATCAGCATGAGCCATCAGGGCAATTAAAAATATCCGCACCCGTGGGCTTTGCCATTGAAATTATGGGCCGCTGGACTGCTGAATTTAAAACCCTTTATCCAAAAATTGATTTAGATTTGGTATTTAGTGACAGCGACATTCACTTAGTCAGAGATGGTTTTGACTTAGGTTTTGTTATTGGCCACCAAGAAGATTCCAGCTTAATTGCTAGGAAATTTTATAATACAGCGCCAGTATTGTGCGCTAGCCCAAACTTTATTAAAGAGTACGGCCCCTTTACCCATCCCAGTCAATTAAATGATGTGCCTTGGATCAGCATTGCGCGGCGCTCCAATAAATTACAACACGAAAATTTCACCCATATAAAAACCGGTGAACATGTTTCGGTAAAGCCTAATAGCAGCATCAAGGCTAATCATAATGATGTGGCGCTACATCATATGTTAGCCGGTCAAGGGGTTGCCATTAGTACCGAGTTTTTTACATTCGAAGAGCTGTTAACCGGCCAACTTGAAGCCATATTGCCTGACTGGCAAGTTCAAGATGAGCCCATCTACTTGGTCTTTCCAAGCGGCCGCCATCAAGCTAAAAAGGTAAGAGTATTCATTGATTTTGTGGTGGAAAAGTCCACTCAACTGCAGGCACTTATTGATCAATGTGCACAACTAAGCAAAGAAGAGAAAATCGCTCATATGCGCAGTGTGCTAAAAAATGACGCGCCCAATCGATAAACAAGTAATTGGTTTATCAGGTGTTACATATCACTCATTTGCAAAGCTGTTTTGGATATTTGAATTTTATCGTGCTCTTCCATGTCCAACAAATTTTGAAAAACAGCCTTAACCGCACTTGAACTGGCATTACTCACCATGCCCTGATACAAGTCGATAAAGTAATCATCTAATGTCAATGCCATGGACACCACATCATCTGTGTCCATGTGATCACTCACCTCCAAGCTTGACATCACTTCACTTAAGTCTTGATCTGGGGCGTACTGGAACCAACTATCTAATACACTCTGGCTTTTGTCCTCTCCAAATTTGCTAAGGGTGTCTTCAAGATGATCCTCATGGCGCTTTAAATACTCTAGCAACATGCTTACACGGGCCTTGCAGTTATCTTCACTGAGCTGATGATAAAATTGACTAATTTGTTGATGAAGTTGTCGGCTGTGATCCACCACATCTTTCACAGTTTTAAAATGCATAATCGGCCCCTTAAATTAATAATTTAGAGTATAGACATTATTAATGCATAAGCAGTTCGGAAAAAAACCTCGTTAGCGCTTGTTATTCCATGATGCTATATATGGCAATCACAATATAAATAAATAGCAGGCCATTTGCCTAAAAGTAAGAATTTAAACCGTGTTTATAACCCGTGGTGATAAATATGGATATTTTGGTGTTCGTCAAAACCACCAATGTTAGGTTGCGTTTCCCCTTGGTATTTGGCCACGGGCCCAAAATGGCTTAACTTGGTTTGCGCCCGACTTTCTGCCCATATCACTGGGCATTCTTTGCTAAACAAGGTTTGTGCTAATCCATGATTGCGCGTGTCGTATAAGACATCCCCCACCACAATTAAGTCTATTTCTTGCGCTTGCTCTAAAGTTTTACAGCACTTTATTGAAAAGCCATTTAATTGCGCATTTTGCTCAACGGCCAAGTGTGACATATCATCAATATCACATGCCCAAGCCTGCTTGGCTCCAGCTTTTAAAGCCGCAATGGCCACAATGCCACTGCCGGCGCCAAAGTCGCAAATACTTCGCCCTTTCACCAAGGCGGGGTTATCTAATATATAGCGGGCCAAGGCGCGGCCGCTAGACCACGCAAATGCCCAATAAGGCATATTGGCCCAAATACTTTCCACTTGTTCGGGGCTAAAGTTATGATGGACTACCGAGTCTTGTAATAAATACAAATGCATATCTAAATCATCTAAAAAATAATCCTCCAACTGTGCCTTAAATAAATGCTCAATCTGCGAATTCATTTTATTTAACGAATCATTTATGGGTGACAACATTTTAATCCTAATTTATTCAGGCTTATTTTTGACCGGCCATTAAACCTGATGCTTTTTCTGATTACGCAATACTTTTTCAATGTAATGCCGAGCTTCTAAGCTGGGCTGCTTTTTACGCAAGCGCCATAATACGTCTTCAACCGACATGTTATTAATACGTTCTATGGCTTTTTTTCGACTTGAGTGAAATGTTTTAAACACATTACCCGAGCCACTATTGTAAGCACTAATGATGCAATACAACTGGCTAGTGGGGTGTTTGATATCGCGTAAATAGCGGTCTCGTAAAATACTCAAATAAGCGCTGCCGGTCATGATGTTATTTTGGGCGTTAAATAAATATTGCCGAGTTGGCTTGCCTTTCTTTTTATATATTTTTTGAAAAACATCCGCACCGGCAGTGGCTGGAATAATTTGCATTAACCCATAAGCATTGGCGTGGCTTACCGCAAAAGAATTAAAACCGCTTTCGGTTTCGATAATGCCAAGAATAAGCGACTCAGGTAAATCAAAGCGATCACTGGCTTGGCTTACCCAAGCTTTAACACCCGTAGCCGCCACCTGCTTATGATTCTTAACCAATTTAATATTAACACTGAACCGTTGGCCTTGTGGCGTACTGATAACCAACAGGTTCTGATCAATCATATCTTGTGCAAATTTTTGAGCTCGCCACAAGTAGCGAATGGGCTTACCCTCTTCATCTAACACTCGGCCGTATAAAAAAGGTTTTCCCTTTATATCGATATCTTGAGATGAGTAAATATCTACCGCATTAGGATCGTCAGGGGTAAGCAGCGCTGTTACCACCGCCGATTTTAATTGTTTGAGAGGTTCACTAATGGCAAGGGTTTCCACGGTTAAAACCCCTGCATTAAAGTCTATTTTGGCGCGGCTTAGATAATCATCAAGGTATTTCACATAGGCTTTCTCACTGGAGTAACTGGCTTGCTCGCCCCAATGCTGATTAACCTCATCATTAAAAAAGGCGTATTCCAGCAATAATGACTGCACGTCATCGGGTAACTGAGCAAAGTTTTCAGGCAGGGTATTTTGAGCCCAAGAAGAGAAGGCGCTCATCATGAGCATTAGCCAGAGGTAGAAGTACTGCAAGAGAGCATCTCAATAAAAATAGAGGCAGTATAACATGCTAAAAAAGATATTCGATTTAGCCCTCTATGAGGGCTAAATTCACACAACTTATAATAAATTGAGGTTAACGAGCTTCACGACGCAAAGCGGAAGAGGTAAAGGCTCGACGTTTAAAGTCTACGTCCATATTGATGGGAGAGCGTTGGTTATCTAAGCCTTCAATAAAATAACGCCCACTGGATAAATCGTAGGTGACTTCCAATGTGGAATAAATCATGGGGACATCATAATAATTGATGGTATGAGCTTCTGTATGCTGTACTAACTGGCCTTCCTCGTCATATTCGTCAACCGATACGATTTGCCAGCTGTCCTCATCAAAGTAGTAACGGCGCTTATGATACACGTGATTCATGCCGGTACGTAAAGTGGCTTCCACTACCCAAACCCGATGGGGCTCATAACGAATAAGCTCAGGGTTAATGTAATTTTTACCCGCTATGGTATTAATACTTAAGCCCTTTTCATGCAATTTATAAGCATTATAAGGCACGTACTTTTCCTGTTTACCTAATAATTTCCAATCATATAAATTAGGCGCGCCATTAAACATGTCCACCTGATCAATGGTGCGTATGCCATTACTGTCTATGTCA